>JADMIO010945795.1_pt1 | contig 45227 bp, 31 predicted proteins | sample 8958161 | NCBI WGS metagenome assembly JADMIO01 (sample SAMN16585339, study PRJNA669376) | soil metagenome | isolation source: Crop rotation soil | place: USA: Cullars Rotation, Alabama | collected 2011
CGCGACAACTTGTCCACGTGGAATTCTAAGCTTAGGATCCCAATGTGCTGGAAAGTGGCCTGCGCGCGTGAATCCCGGTGTGAATCGCGCTTATCAGCCCGGCACACTGCGCCCGGACTACACGCTCAAGAATTTCACCGCCGCCTGTGGCACGAGCATCTATCGCGGCGACGCGCTGCCGTCGGATTGTGTGGGTAATGCGTTTCTTTGCGAGCCTTCGGCCAATTTGGTACGCAGAAACGTTCTCGAAGAGCGGGACGGCGTGGTGACGGGACAAAATGCCTACGACAAGAAGGAGTTCCTCGCCTCCACGGACGAAATTTTCCGACCGGTCAATACTTACACCGGGCCGGATGGCGCGCTCTACGTCGTCGACATGTATCACGGCATCATCCAGCACCGCGTGTTCCTCACGAGTTATTTGCGGCAACAGTCAGAATCGCGCGGGTTGGATCGGGTCACGAACTATGGTCGCATCTACCGCGTGACCCACGAGACGGCGAAACCGGCTGCGCGTGTCTTGCTTTCCAAGGCGAGCGCGCCAGAACTCGTCGCGCATCTGACGAGCGCGAACGGTTGGCGGCGTGACACCGCCCAGCGCTTGCTGGTGGAGAAAAACGATCCCGCCTCGGTCGAGCCGTTGCTGGCAATGGTTGCCAGCCACACGAATGAACTGGCCCGTCTCCATGCGCTATGGACTTTGGAAGGGTTGAAGAAAATCGATGACGTGGTGTTGCTCCGGGCAATGGACGACAAGCACCCGAAAGTGCGCGCGGCGGCCGTGCGGATTTCCGAAGCGTTACTGCGCACGCCCGCCCCGCAGACGGCGGTTTTGCGGGAACGAGTTCTGGCACTGGCGGCGGACAGTGCAGCGGACGTGCAGATTCAAGTTGCGTTGTCGCTCGGCGAAATCGCTCCGGATGACGCGAGCAAAGCCGCGCTCAAGACGCTCGCGCAAAGCAAATCCATCCTGGCCAAGGGTGCGGCGAATTTCTCAATGGCTGCGCTAGTACCGAAGTCAGTGGTGGCTGCTCCGATCAAGAAGAGTAAACTTTCTCCGGCGGAACTGAAGATGGTTGAGGCCGGCAAGGCCAATTACGAAATGGTCTGCCTGCCCTGCCACCAGCCGCACGGCTTGGGCCAGGAGGGTCTGGCCCCGCCGCTGGCCAATTCCGAGTGGGTTTCCGGAACGGAGCAACGCCTGATTCGCATTGTGCTCCATGGTTTGCGTGGGCCAATCAAGGTCAAGGGCCAGCCCTTCGAGTTGGACATGCCGGCACTGGGTGTGCTCGATGACGAGCAGATTTCCACTGTCCTCACTTACATTCGGAACGAGTGGGGCCATGCTTATCCACCGGTGATTGCCGCGACGGTGAAAAAAGTCCGTGACCAAACTGCCGACCGAAATGACTCGTGGACGCAGGAAGAATTGCTGAAAATCAAATAGTGCGATGCATCCGACTCACCCAAATTCGCGATGACAAACTGCCCACCTGAAGGCGGCGCTGGTTCCAATTGCTTGGACAGGCTGTGTCGGCTCTGGCTCGCCACGCTGCTCCTCGTCTTTTCCGTCTGCGCGATGTTCGTCTGGAATTTGCGGGCGGCGGACGACGAAGCCACCAAGCGCGAAAAGCGGCTCATCGAAACCCAAACCTGGTTGACGAATGAGTTTCGCCCATGGCTCACGAACACGTTTCCAGAGGTGATACACAAACCGTGGCCTGAGTGGTTTGTGAATCCGCCTTCAAGAACGCGCCTGCCAACGTTTCTCACCAATACCTTCCCGACCATCGACACCGAGGAATTTCCCGAATGGTTTCTCACGCCGGATGAGGAAGAGCTCGCGAAAGGCATCCCGGATTTCTGGAAAGATGTGAAGGCCAAGGTTCCCATCGTGCCGCAGGCGAAGAATCTTCCCGGCATTATTCGCGGGCCGTACCTGCAAATGGGCACGACCAACAGCATGATGATCCGCTGGCGCACGGATCAGCCGGTTGCGGGCGTGGTGAATTTCGGCAAATCACCAGACAAGCTCAACAAGCAGGCCAAGGCGACTGGCACGCTCACCGAACATGTGGTCGTGCTGACCAACTTGATGCCGGACACAAAGTATTATTATTCCCTGGGCGCCCGGGATGTCCCCCTCATTGTTCACCTGACGAACAAAGTCGCGTCTGTCGGTGTGACCAATGGCACGCTCTACGTAAGCACGCGCTCGACCAACTTGGAGGTGGCGTCGATCACGAATGGCCGGTTGACGTTCACCATGAAGCAGGGCCGGCTGTCTTTTGCCAGCACCGACGGCAAGATCAATCGTGATACTACCAACACTGTTCTTCTTGTCAGTACCCTGACCAGCCTGGTCTCGCTCTCCGTCAGCAACGGCGCCTTGGTGCTTGGCACGCCAGACCACATTATTCCGATGGATGGCGGAGAAGCCGGCCCCAAGGCAAAGAAGCCCACCAAGCATTTCGCCATCGGCACGACGAACGCCACTTTTGCCGGGGCGGACGAGGAGACGCATTTCACCACGAATCCCGACATCGGCTCGGTCAGGCCGGTGCGCGTTTGGGTGTTGGGTGATCCCGGCACGCGCAAGCCGGAGGAAAAGCGCGTGCGCGATGCCTATTACAAATGGACCGGCGACCGCGCCACCGATCTCTGGCTCATGCTCGGTGACAATGCTTACAGCAGCGGCAAGGACGAAGAATACCAGGGCGGCGTTTTCAAAATCTTCGATGCCATGCTGCGCAAATCCGTGCTCTGGCCCTGTCTGGGCAACCACGACGCGGGCAGCGCCAGTTCGCCGTCCCAGTCCGGTGTCTATTACGACATCTTCACCCTCCCCACCCAGGGCCAGTCCGGCGGCGTGCTCTCCGGCACCGAGGCGTATTATTCCTGGGACTACGCGAACATTCATTTCATCAGCCTCGATTCCAGCGACAGCGATTGGGGCGAGAACGGATTGATGGTGCGCTGGCTTAAAATCGATCTGCAATTGAACCAGCAGGATTGGCTGGTTGTGTTCTGCCATCACCCACCGTACACGAAAGGCAGCCACGATTCGGACAAGGACAAGGACAGCGATGCCCGGATGCGCAAGATGCGCGAGGTGGTGCTGCCGTTGCTCGAACAGCATGGACTGGATCTCATGCTCACGGGCCACAGTCATGCCTACGAACGTTCTTATTTGCTGGATGGCGCCTACAGCCAGTCGTGGAACATCGATGGCGCGGCCAATTTCAAGAGTACCAAAGACGGTCGCGCGGATGGGACGGGCATCTATTTGAAACCTTCGCGCGGTCCAGCGCCGCATGAAGGTGCGGTGTATGTGGTGGCCGGGTCATCGGGTCAGATCAGTGGTGGCGGCTTGCAGCATCCCGCGATGTGCCTGTCCTTGAATGCGCTTGGCTCGCTGGTGCTCGACTTTGATGGCCCTCGCGTCGACGCCACCTTCATCGACGACAAGGCCGTGGTGCGCGACTACTTCACCATCAAGAAGGGTGTGGGCGTGAAGTCAGCGCGGTGAGTTTCAGCCCGCCCGCCGCAGCTTGCTCCGCGCATCCTTCGTTGCTTAAGCTCGGCCCATGAACACTCGGGTTTGTCTCGGACTCTTTCTCGCCACTCTCTTCGCACTGGGAAGCGGTTGCCGGAGCGCGGTGTATTCGGCTTATGAAACCTTCGGTGTGTACAAGCGCGATCTGCTCAAGAAGCGCGTGCTGGCGGCGCGCAATGAGGAAAAGGAGGCGGGCGAGCAATTCAAGGACGCCCTGACCAGGTTGCGCGACATGTACGGCAGCAGTGGCAGCGATCTGGAGAAAGCCTACGACAAGCTGAAGGGTGAATATGACGAGTCCGTGTCCAAGGCTGACGCCGTGCGCAAGCGCGTGCGCGACATGGAAGTGGTGGCGGATGATTTGTTCAAAGAGTGGGAGAAGGAGATCAAGGAAATTAGCTCCGAGACAATGCGCGCCAGCAGCCGCGATCAGTTGCGCCAGACCCGCAATCGCTACGAAGAGATGCACAACTCACTCAAGCGCGCCGAGGAAAGCATGGGGCCGGTACTGACGAAATTCAAAGACCACGTGCTCTGGCTTAAGCACAATCTCAACGCGCAAGCCATTGCACAGCTCAAGGGCGAGGCCACCAGCATTCAGAACGACATTGCCAAGCTTATCGCGGACATGACCAAGTCCATCGAGCAGGCCGACGCCTTCATCAAGCAGATGCCTTAGCGGCCTGCTTTCCGGTTGAGCGCGCGGTAACGGCTGGGCGGCTGGCCGGTCTTCTTCTTGAACACCACGCTCAGATACTCGACGTGCTTGAATCCGGCCCGTTCGGCCACCACGGCCAGAGGCAGATCCGTTTCGCTAAGCAGTTCCTTCACGCGGTTGATTTGCACACGAATGATTTCATCGTGCGGCGTGCGACCGAGGAATTTCTTGAAGCGTGACTCGAGCAGGCGGCGGCCCTGCGGGACGACCTTGAGCACATCGCTCACGTTGATTCCATGGCAGGCTTGCTCGCGAATGAACCGCACGGCCTGGGCGACGTGTTGATCTTCAATGGCCAGCACGTCGGTGGACTGGCGCGTAAACACGCCCTGCGGTGGAATCAAATGAGTGCGGCCTTGCGCCTTCTGCCCGGACATCATGGCGTTGAGGAGCGCGGCCGCTTCGTAGCCGGTGCGCTGTGTGTTGGGCACAAGGCTGGTCAGCGGCGGATGCGAGAGTTCGCAAATCATTTCGTCATTATCCACGCCCAGCACGGCGACCTGCTCAGGCACCGGGATGCGGGCACGCCGGCACGCATCGAGGATTTGCCGCCCGCGCAGGTCATAACAGGCCATCACACCAACCGGCTTTTGCAGGCGTCGGAGCCAGCGTACAAGATCGTCCACCAAGCCGGCATCATCGGCGGGTGACTGCTTGGATGGCTCGAAGACAAAGCATGGCCAGCCGTCGGCCGCCACGGCGCGCTGGAAATGTTCGCCGCGCCAGTTCGACCAGTTAAACCGTGAATCGCCGCAGTAGGCAAAGCGCTTGAACCCGCGCTCTTTCAAGTGTTCGTAAGCCAATTGTGCGATGGCTGCGTCATCAGTCTCGAACCACGGCAGCGAGGGAATAAGCCGCGCCGCGCTCACATCCACCACCGGCATCGTCACCCGGCGCAAGGCTCGCGCGATGCTGGGCGTCTCGATGCGCGCAATGATGCCATCGCCTTTCCAATCGGCGAGCCAGTGCGGCGGGTGATCGCCGCGGCCGTGCTCGGCCAGATGAATCGACCAGTTCGGATGCTCGCGCATGTAGGAAACGATGCCGCGCAGCAGTCCGCGCGCATAGGCGTTCGAGGTTTCGATGAGCAGAGCGACGTTTTTCACGTAATGAGTGGACCATGAATATCAAAGAACCACGGTCGGCGACAGCCGAAGTTTGGCGGATGGAGTGCGCCCGCTGGCGCGAAACTATTTGCCTGTGCCGCGCGCTCCTCGCTAACTGGGCGCCGTGATCTTCCTGCCCATCGTGGATCGTGAACTGCGCGTCGCTTCGCGGCAGCGCAGCACGTTCTGGGCGCGGCTTATCGCGGCCATCATTGCCCTCGTGATCGCCAGCGGTTTTTTGGCCATCAGCTACATCCAAAGTTTTATGTTCGGGCCGACCATGCTGGGCAAGGCTTTGTTCTCTGTGCTCACCTGGTTGAGCCTGGGCGTGGCCCTCAGCGCCGGTTTGTTTTTCACCGCCGACTGCCTGAGCGAGGAAAAGCGTGAGGGCACGCTGGGCTTTCTTTTTCTCACCGACCTGAGGGGCTACGACGTGGTGTTGGGCAAACTGCTCGCCACTTCGCTGCGCGGAGCTTTTGCCCTGTTCGCCGTGTTTCCCATTCTCGGGATGACGCTGCTAATGGGCGGAGTCACAGGCGCCCAGTTCTGGCAGGCCACGCTGGCATTGGTCAACGCGCTGTTGATTTCCCTCGCGGCGGGACTGTTCGTTTCCGTGCTCGGGCGCGACTCGCAGCGCGTCATGGGCGGCACGCTCCTGCTGCTCGTGGTGGTGGCCGGAACGGGACCGTTGCTCGACGCGATTATCTTCCGGCACCAAGCCTGGTTGAGTTGTACGAGTCCAGTCTATGTGTTTATGCAGGCTGGAGCGTGGGGAAAGACGAAGTTCTGGCCGGCCTTGATGGGGAATCAGGTGGTGACGTGGACTTTGCTCGGCGCTACTTGCCTGCTGCTACCGCACCTATGGCAGGAGAAGGCATCGAAATTCTCACTGAGCCGGGCGCGTCAGGATCAATGGTGGCGATTCGGCGGGAGCAAGCGGCGAGCGTCCTTGCGGGCCAGGTTGCTCGACGTGAATCCGGTGCTCTGGCTGGCCTCACGCGAACGCTGGCAGGCTGCGGTGTTGTGGTTGCTTGCCGCCTTCATGGTGGCCATGTTCACCACCCTGTTGCTCGTGAAAGAGGATGGCTTGTGGCTCACGTGGAATTATTTCGGTGGCACGCTCGCTCTACTCATCTACCTCGGCGCGGCCTCGCAGTCCGGACGCTTTTTCGTGGACGCGCAGCGCAGCGGGTTGACGGAGATCCTGCTGGCTACTCCCTTGACCGTGAAGGAGATCGTTAAGGGTCATTGGTTTGCGATGTGGCGGCGATACGGATGGCCGATATTGTTGTGCGTGGTTGTTCAGGCGGCAGGTAGCGCCTGGTCGCAGGCGGTCGTGAGCTCCCGGATGGCAGCCGCGATGCCTGCGCTGCCGCCCGCGACCATGACCAACGGGTTGGCATCGTCGAACTCATTTACGTTGAACAGCACCGTGATGGTCTTCACCGCCACCGCCTCCGGACCAGGAGCTTCGACGGCTGGGGGTGGGGCGACGCCTCCGATGGGCCTGATCATCACGGCGGGTAGCCTCGCCGCACTGATCAATATGGTGGGTAACCTGGTTGCGCTAGGCTGGTTCGGCATGTGGATGGGAATGAACTCAAAATCCACCGGCCTGGCGACGCTCAAGACCATTGCGCTGGTGCAGGTCGCTCCATGGTTCGTCATCAACTTTCTCTCGGCAATGGTCATGCCAATGTTGATGTTGCCCAGCTTGATGAAAGGAGTGACGCCCAATATCTCGACATTGCTGATCTGGTATCCGCTCATCGCCTCGGGCATCGCCGCGACGCTTTACCTCGCGAAGAACCTGGCCTTCGTCCTTTGGGCACGGCGCAAGATCTACGCCGAGTTCCGGATCTGTGCGACACGCACCGTGGCGCCGATACGAATGGCGGTTCCTCCACCCTTGGCGGCGCCGGTGGCGAGCTTGCCTGGCCCTGTTTGAAGTGCCTGTGTTTTGAGCGGAGGGCTGTCGGGTTCCCGGGTGTGAATTTCAGCCTTCAGTCCCCATGCGTTTGCTGCCGATGGATAGGGAGACGTATGAAGAGAATTCTCCTAATCGAGGATGATCCGGTAGCGCGGACCGTTTACCAACGGTTTCTGCAATCGCACGGATTCGCCGTGGAAGTGGCGGTCGATGGCGAGCAGGGCCTGGCCAAGTTGGGAGCCGTCCAACCCGATGCCGTGGTGGTGGATGTAATAATGCCCAAGCTCAATGGGATCATTGTGCTCCAGGCCATGCGCGTGCAGGACGCATTCCGTTCGGTGCCCGTGATCGTGCTTACCAACGCTGCCGTTCCCGCGTTCATCGAACAGGCGCGTGAGGCCGGCGCCGACCATGTCTTCGATAAAAGCAAGGATTCACCCATCGCCGTGGTGGCACTGCTGCAAAGATTACTCGACCCGGCGCAGGAACCGCAGCAAGCCGCTGGCTGAACGCACCCGTCGGAGACAGGCGGTTCCCGGAAGGCGATTACGTCTTCCGGCGCGGGGAACGGCGCAGGCCATTCTGAATCCACAGTCGCCAGACCATGACCAACGCCTCGCGAACGATCCTCTTCGACATCTTGGAGCTGCCGTGAAAGCGGTCCGTGAAGATGATGGGTGTCTCGGCGATCTTCAGGCCCTGCCGCCAGAGCTTGTGCGAAAGCTCAATCTGGAAGCTATAGCCGTTTGAGCGCACCGCTTCGAGGTCGAGGCTTTGGAGCGCGCCACGCCGGAATAGTTTGAACCCACCGGTCGGATCACTCAACGGCAGGCCAGTGATGGTCCGGACATACATGCCCGCACCCATGCTCAGGATGAGTCGCTTGAGCGGCCAGTTGATGACCCGAATGCCCTTGCTGTAACGCGACCCGATCACACAGTCCGCCTTCTCGTCCAGTGCCGTCTTGATGAATGCAGGGATGTCATCAGGGTTGTGTGAGAAGTCGCCGTCCATCTCCATGATGAACTCGTAGTCGCGTTCAAGCGCCCACTTGAAGCCCGCAATGTAAGCCCGGCCCAAGCCGTTTTTCTCCGCGCGATGCAAGACGTGCAGGCCCGGATGCTGTTGCGTGAACTCGTCGGCCATCTTTCCAGTACCATCGGGTGAATTATCATCCACGATCAGCAGATCGACCTTCACTGGTAGGGAAAAGACCTTCTTCACCAACGCGGGGAGGTTTTCGCGTTCGTTGTAAGTCGGCACGATGACGAGCGTTTTTGGATCCATTTGGAAAAGCCGCGAGACAAGTACGCGACGAAGGGCCGGGTGACAAGCATGGAACCACTTTGGTCAATCGCCGGTCGGTTCATGTTTTCAGCCCGATTGATACGGTTAATGAACGGGCGGATTATGCCGATGTCTGGGGAACGGCGAATGGTATCGCTGCAATGATTTTATGAGCTGGTTGAAAAGCATCGTGGATGTGGTCGGGGCTCTGCCCATCAGTTGGGCGGACTTTCTCACCCTCGTCGTCATCGGCATAGGCCTGTTCGTGGGGCGCAAACGCGGGTTGTCCGAGGAGTTGCTCGACACCACTAAATGGATCCTGATCCTGGTGGCAGGCGCATTTTCCTATAAATTCATTGGCAACTTCATGAATCAGAGGCCAGTACTGAGCCTGCTCAGTTTCTACATCTTCAGCTACATCCTTGTGGCTGTCGTGATTCACTCCATCTTCCTCTTCATTAAGAAGCAGTTCGGGCAAAAGCTCGTCGAGAGTGATGTCTTTGGCCGGCTGGAATTTTACGGAGGAATGGCCGCCGGCGCAGTGCGGTTCACTTGCATCTATTTCTTTGCCCTCAGCATCTTGCACGCGCCGTATTACAGCCCGGAGTATCTTGCAGCCCGGGCCAAGGAAGTTGATTACAACTACGGCAGCGATTTCTTCCCGCATCCCTGCAAGATCCAGCCGTCGGTCTTCAAGGAGTCGCTGACTGGTCAGGGCGCGGAGAAGTATCTTTCTTTCCTGCTCATCGAACCGACCAGCGCGGAGTCAAAGGCGATTCGCGACGACCACAGTCTGGCCAGTCGCAACGAGCAGAAGATCAATTCGATCATCGGCGGACGTTGAATCTTGCTTCGTCCGGCACAATGGCCGGCTGCCGCTTGCCAGTTCCCTCATCTCCGGGCTAACTCTCCGGCGTGGCCGGAATGATACCCCCCCATGTGCTCGAGCAGATTCGCGCCGCCAATGACATCGTGGATGTCATCGGCTCGTATCTGCCGTTGAAGCGCGCCGGGGCGAACTTCCGCGCGCTTTGCCCGTTCCATCGCGAGAAGTCGCCCAGCTTCAACGTCAATCCCCACCACCAGATTTTTAAGTGCTTCGGCTGCGGCAAGGGCGGCGATGTGTTCACCTTTGTGCGCGAGTACGAGAATCTGGAATTCATGGATGCGGTGCGCCGGCTGGCCGAGCGCGCCAGCATCCCGTTGGAGTTTGAGAGTAATCCCGTTGCGCAACAACAGAAGCATATCAAGGAAGTGCTCTGGAACATTCACGAGCAAATCACACAGCGCTGGCAGGCGGTGTTGGCCAACGATGCCGCCGGACAAATTGCGCGTGACTATCTGGCCAAGCGTGGCGTGAGCGCCGAGGCCGTGAAACTGTTTCGCCTCGGGGCTGCACCCGAATCGTGGGACGACACGGTGAACTGGGGAAGAGCAAAGGCCACGACCTCGCCGTCATGGAGCAGGCCGGACTGATCATCAAGAAAGAGGGCAGCGATCGTCATTACGATCGTTTTCGTGGGCGGCTCATTTTTCCCATCTGCGACGAGCAGTCCCGCGTCATCGGATTCAGCGGGCGCGTGCTGGTCGGTGACGAGAAGCAGGCCAAGTACGTCAACTCGCCTGAGACACCGATTTTCACAAAGGGCAAAGTTCTCTATGCGTTAGACAAAGCCAAGAGAGCCATTTTGGACCTTGAGTTTGGAATCGTCTGCGAAGGTCAATTGGATACGATCTCCTGCCATATGCACGGGGTTCCTAACGTGATTGCGCCTCAAGGAACCGCATTAACTGCTGCGCATGGTCGGATTCTTCGACGCTATACGGATGACATAATCCTATGCTTCGACGGCGACGCAGCAGGGCAGCGAGCCTCAGCTCGTGCTTTCGATGATTTGCTCACCGCTGATATTCCATTCCGCGTGGCCTCGATCCCACCGCCTGATGATCCTGATAGTTTTCTGAAGAAATTTGGTCGCGACAAATTTGTGGAACTGATCATTAAAGCCGATGAATTCTACGAATTTTACCTCAAGTACCTGGCAGTACAGCACAATCCACAAACGGATCGTGGCAAGATTCAGATTGCACGGCTGATGAGCGAAGCACTTCGTAAGACTGGTAACGCGATTGCTGTAGACACATATCTACAGAAAACTGCTTACCGATTAGGCGTTTCAATGGAGGCAATGCGCGCTGAGTTTAAGAAAGCGCGTCCACCCGCTGAGTCGCGCAACCAGCGCGATGATGATTTCGATCGGTTGGCGGAAGCAGCTACCGACGCAACCGATGCGACGGTTCCTTCCAGTCCTCCTGCGCCGCACGAGTGGCAATTGCTAAAGCTTCTCCTTTTCAACGATAATCACCGTCCGGTGGTCGTCGCGCACCTCAATCCAATCTGGGTGGCTAATTCTGCAGTGAAACGCATCGTACTTCGCTGCGTGAAGGACATCGAAGAAGCGCTGCCACAGGGAGCGGCATTTCTGGCTGAGTTTCAGGATGACCCTGTAGCTCAGGAGCTGATCGGAACGGTGCTGGCCGATCACCACACTATTCCCCAGCCGGACAAACAGATCGTGGACGTCCTGACACGCCTCCGAAACGATTTTATCGGTGCCGAGCTGCAACGCCTCACGCGGGAACTCGCCCATCCAGATATGCCGGACGAGCGGCGGACGGAGCTGTTGACGAGGCAAAAGGAATTGCGATTGCAACGTCAGCAATCCCTTGCCTGAGCATTGCTCAATGAGCGGTGTGTGGAGCCCAAGTCCCCGTTTTTACAACAATTTCCTTGAAGCAACCCAGCGCGGCGTGAACCCTCGCAGCATTCTTCACCGTGTTGTTTGGAGTATGAGGATTGTTGGCATCCCGTCGCTTCGTGCGCTTTTGTTCCTGCTGCTGGGGCTCGTCCTGCCGCTCGCTGCCTTTGGTCAGGCTCCGACCATCACCGTGCCGCCCGCGAATCAGTCCGTGGCCTCAGGGAGCAACGCAACTTTCTCCGTCACTGCGACGGGTGCTGGGCCACTGTCCTTCCAATGGCGCCGGTTCGGCACCAATCTGGCGACTGCGACCAATTCCAGCCTGGCTCTGAGCAACGTGTTGTTTACCCAGGGCGGGCTTTACGCCGTAGTGGTCACGAACAGTCTGGGTTCTGTCACCAGCGCGCCGGCGTTGCTGGCTGTGGATGAGAACCTCACTTTCCGCATCCTGCAAATGTCCACCAATGGCGCGCTGGCCATCGAGCACGGCGGAATCACTGGAGATGATCGTGGCGGTCTGGTCGTGGCCCCGACGCAGGTGTTTGTGACAGGTGATAACTCCACGGCGCGCTTCTCCGCCACCGATTTGAGCGGAGGCACGGCGCTCAACATTATTTATGACACGCTCTGTGCTAATCTGCGCACGGAGCAGATCTACGTCCTCGGCAACGGCACGAACATTCTTGGCTACGGCGGCGGCACCGTAAACTCACTCATCGAACTGGATGGCATTACCGGTCTGCCCAACGGTGTCATCGTCTCGCTCTCTACGAATTTCAGCTTCACAGGCAGCCCGGGAATTTTCTCTGGCTACGATCGTATTGTGCTGATGGCCAATCCGAATTTTTATGACATCGCGCTGCCTTCCGGGCGGGTGACTCGCATCGTGCAATCACTCTCATTTTCACGCAACAGCACGGAGAGTTGGGCCTTTTGGGGTCTGGCCGAGTATTTGGGCAACTCGCTCTACATCAATTACGTGAACGGTTCGTCAATCCAGCGATTGCGGATCGGCGCGGGCAGCACACCCACCACCCTCGCGCAGTTCTCGAATCTCGCAGACATGGCCAGCTTTGGCTTCTCCGTCTCGCGCAGCCGCTGGTTCTTTCATCACGAGAACACTTCGCAGTTTCGTTCCGGCGACGAGACAGTTGGCTCGGCCAAGGCGGTCTTCAGCCTTAATCCAGAGTTGCCGGCGATTCACCAGGAGCCGCAGCCGCAAACGAATTACCCGGGCGATTCGGTGGGCTTCAGCGTTACGGCTGTCGGCTCGGGCACGTTGAGTTATCAATGGCGCATTAACGGCACGAACATCGCCGGGGCCAACGGCCCGAATTTGGTGCTAACCAACGTGCAGCCGGCTGCGATTGGAAATTACAGCGTGGTCGTGAGCAACGCGTTGGGTTCTGCCGTCAGCCAGAACGCGTTTCTCTTCGTCATCAGCGCGCCGCAGATTCTCAGCAATCCCGTGTCACGTTCCGTGGTCCCGGGCACGAATACTACCTTCACCGCCGTGGTGCGGGCTGCGCCACCGGTCTGGTATCAATGGCGGCACGACGGCACGAACATTCCCACGGGCACCAATGTCAGCTACGTCATTCCTTTCGTCACCAGCCTCGATGGCGGTGCTTACGATCTCGTCGCGACTAATATTTATGGCAGCGCCACCAGCAGCGTGGCGCAATTGCAGTTGATCGTGGAACTGCCCTACAGCTTCAAGGTGCTGGCCCTCAGCAACGACGCCGTGGTCGCTGAGCACCGCAACGTCACCGGCACTGATCGCGGCGGCGTGGTCGTATCGTCGAATCGTGTCTTCGTCACGGGCGACACTACCACAGGGATTTTTTCCGCCGACGACTTGGGCAATCCCGCGGCGCTGCCCACGCTTTACGATGCCCTGGTCAGCGACCTGCGGACTGGCCGCGCTTTCACGCTCGGCGTCGGAACCAATCTTTACGTGCCGTTTTCCTCATCCAGCACCACCACGCTGATCGAATTGAACGCGACCAACGGCGTGCGGACCACAAACATCATCCAACTCAGTCAGTCTGTTCCCGTTTCCTCCGGTGCAGGTCTATTCTCCGGCTATGGCCAGATCGTTTTGCTCTCAGGCGGCCGAGCCTACAGCGTCGCGATTCCATCAGGCGTGGTGGTCGATCTGGGGGCGATGAGCACGCCCTCGCACACGTTCAGCGAATACTGGTCGTCGTTCTGGGGATTGGCCGAGAATTTCGACGGCGCGATCTACCTCGTCTATGTCCAGAACTCGACTTCGATTGTGCGCACGCGCGTCCCTGATGGACTCACGACCAGTGTGGCGAACTTCATTAATCTTTCCGACACAACCGGCATCGGGGCTTCGGTGGCCCGCGGGCGCTGGTACTTCCATCACCAGGGCGCCTCGGAGTTCGGCGGCACCAATGAGACGGTGGGTTTCGCCTCGGCCAGCTTTTCCGTCGTAGTAAATCCCATCGTGGATCACTTCAAGTGGGAGCCATTGCCGGGTGGGGTGTTTTCCGGCGTTCCGTTCACGGCCACGGTGAGCGCGCGTTCGATCGGTGACACTGTGCTGACCAACTTCGCCGGCCAGGTCTCGTTCGCGGCTTACTCCATTGAGAACGGCCTGCCGGCGGTGCTGGCGCCCGGGAGCAGTGGTAATTTCATCAATGGCGTGTGGACCGGCCAACTGACGGTGCCGGATCCCTCAGCCGGATTGTACCTGCGAGCCGCGGATTTCGCCGGACGTTTCGGCCTGAGCAGTGCGTTCGCCGTCGTGAGCACGAATGATCTGGCTGTGCAGGTGGTACCCGACTCAAGCGCCCCGACCTTGTATGCCGCGCTGACCTACAATCTGATTCTCACCAACACGGGGCCGGAGATTTCGTCGGCCGTCTTCGCCACCAACACTCTGCCACCGAACGTTAGTTTTATTTCGGCTCTGTCCTCGCAGGGAAGTTGCAGCTTCGGTGGTGGTACGGTGGTGTGCGACGTCGGGTCCATGTCTCCGGCCAGCGGCGTTACCATCGGCATCACCGTGGTTCCCAACGCCCTTGGTACTTTAACCAACGTCACCCGTGTGGTGCGCTCGGCGGTGGAGGCGCATCAGGAAAACAACGTCGTGACCAATACGCTCTTGCTGACCCTTCCGAGGATCACCATTACGGACAGCGCGGTGTTCGAAGGTGATGCGTCGACCAATCGCGGCACGAATGTTTTCTTCGTACAGATGAACACGACCAGCGCCGTGCCGGTCACGGTGCAGTTCGGCACGGTGGCCGCCACGGCCACGAATGTGCAGGACTATGTCAACCGCACAGGCACGCTGACTTTCCCGCCGGGGATGACGGAGACGAACGTCAGGGTCACCATCGTCACCGATCGTTCCTACGAACCGGACGAGTTTTATTTCCTGAATCTTTCCAACCCGGCCAATGCCATTCTGGTCCGGACCCAGGCTATCGGCACCATCCTGAATGACGACATCCCGCCCAGCCTCGTTTTCGGGAACACCAATTTCATCGAGGGCAATTCCGGCACGCTGGCTTATTCTGTGCCCGTGCGCCTGAGCATCCCGCCGGCCGTCCCCACCAGTGTCAACTGGTCCACCGCGAGTGGCACCGCCCTTTCGGGGTCGGACTTCAACGCCGGCTCCGGCCTTCTCTACTACACCAACGGCCAGACCAATCTGAACCTCAGCCTCACCATCAGGGGAGACACGGTGAGCGAGTCGAACGAGTTCTTCTATGTCAACTTCTTCAACCCCTCGAACGTGGCCTTGGGCACGCAGCAGATGGTCGTGGTGATCCAGAACGACGAGCCAGTGACGAACCTCGATCATTTCGTCTGGGCGAGCATCGGTCCGACCCAGACGCTGAACACGCCGTTCAACATCTCAGTGTCGGCGCGCGACTATCTGGATCAGCCGCTGACCAATTACAACCGCCCGGTGAAATTCACTTCCGGCGCCGATCCGGCCTTGAAAGAGCATCTGCTGGGTCCCACCGAAACAACCAACAACTTCACGGGCGGGCCTTACACCATTGGATTCGCCTTCACGCCGTCGGTGGATATTTTTGTCACGCATGTCCGGCACTATTCTGGGGTCAACGTTTCCATCTGGACGGACAGCGGGACGCGCCTGATCTCACAAAACGTGACCAGCATCGACGGCACCTGGGTGGACACGCCGTTACAACCGGCCTTGAAGTTGAGCGCGGGGACGACTTACCGCGTCAGTGGCTTCAATGGCGTCGCGGAAAATTTTTGGTATTACGGCAACTCGCTGCCCACCACGTTCAAACACGGAACCATCGGTAATTCCTACTACAACGTGGGGGACGTTTTCCCGACCATTGATCTCGCCTCTTCGCTTTACCCGGTGGATCTCGATTATGCGCTCAGCCTCTTTGCTTTCTCCATCACCCCGACCAATGTCACAATGACCAATGGTGTGTGGAGTGGTGACATGCGCGTGCTCACTCCCGGTAAGAATGTTCAACTCACGGCGTCCGACGTTTCCAACGTGGTGAGCACCCTCAGCAATCCCTTCGAGGTGCTGGCCGTGGATGACCTCGAACTCTCGGTGCTGCCTTCGGCGAATCCGTCCCCGGCGGCGGAGAACGTGATCCTCTCCCTGATCCTCTCCAATACTGGCCCGTCCACCTCGACCGGCGTGTTCCTGACCAATCAATTGCCGGCAAACTCCACCTATCTTGGCTCCACCACCGATCACGGTTCCATCACCCTGAATGGCGGGACTCTGGTCGCGAACATTGGAACCTTGGCGAGCCACGAAGCCGCTTCGATCTCCATCACTTTGCATCCGAACGCGGTCGGTTCCCTGACCAACGTCGCGCAGGTCACCCGTGTCGAGCCTGAGCTTTATCTCGTCAACAATCTGCGAACGAACATCATCGGCGCCGTGGCCCTGAGCCTGAGTGTGGCGGACGTTTCGGTGAAGGAAGGCCACCCAGGAACGACCAACGCGGTGTTCGTCGTGACGCTCTCAGCGGCCAGCACGCAGACCGTCAGCGTGGCCTACGCGACAGTCGCCAACAGTGCGGCGTCACCGGCCGATTTCGCCAGCGTGTCCGGCGTGCTGGTGTTTCCGCCGGGAGTCACCAGTTTGGGCGTCCCAGTGACGGTGGTGGGGGATTTTCTCAACGAGGCAGACGAAATTTTCTTCCTGAACCTCACCAACGCCACCAATGCCACCATCGGGGATTCGCAGGGCGTGGGCACCATCATCAACGATGATCCACTGCCCATGCTTTCCGTAAGCGACACCTCAGTGGTGGAAGGGCGCAATGGGTTCAGTCTGGCTACATTCACCGTGAGACTGAATCCGCCGAGCGGGAGGACGGTTTTCTTTGATGCCACCACCATCGATGTGGACGCGGAGGCCGGGATTGATTACGTCGGTACGAACGTTTTCCTTTTTCTTAATCCCGGTCAGACCAGCGCGCTGGTGACGGTGCTGGTGCAGGGTGACGGATTGTTGGAACCGGATGAAAAGTTCCTTCTGCTTCTGGGCAACCCGGGCAACGCTACGATTGCAGCCGCAGAAGCACGCGCGACCATTCTCAACGACGATCTCGGCGCCGGCTTCCTCGATCATTTTGCCTGGAGCACCATTGTTTCGCCGCAAACCCTCGGCCGTCCCCTCAATGTCAGCCTGACCGCGCGGGATGGCACGGATGCGTTGATTCCCTTCAACGGCACGGTGGCCTTGTCCGCCCGCTCTGGCACCAACATTCTGGCGATGACTCCGACCAACGCGGCTGGTTTTGTAAATGGGCTTTGGAGTGGAGCGCTGGTTTTCTCCGGCACCGGCACGAATGTCGTCGTCACTGCCAATGACGGCGCTGGCCACCTTGGCGACTCGAATCCCTTCGATGTGAACGTGGCCAATCTCGTTCTCTCCGGCGCGACTCCGCCCGAAGCACTCATCGAGTTTGCATATGACTTGGTCCTGTCCGTCAGTAACGCCGGGCCGTCCACAGCTACGGCGGTTCTCTTGACGAATGTTCTGCCCGCCGATGTTTCCTTCGCCGGCGCAATCCCCTCGGTCGGCGCGTGCTCGTTCATCAACGGCGTGGTGCGTTGCGACCTGGGTCCGCTGACCAATGGCGGCGTAGCTTCGGTGGAAGTCTACTTGACCCCGTGGCGCGGTGGCCCCCTGGCCAACGTCGCGTCTGTTACGGCTTTCGAGTTCGATCCTTTTGCGGTCAACAACCGTGTCACCAACATCGTGCAGATCACTGGCGACGTGGATCATGACGGCTTGCCCGATTCCTGGGAAGCGCTCCATAACCTCTCCTCCGGAGATCCCAACGACGCCGGTTTCGATCTCGATCACGATGGGCATACCAGTCTCCAGGAATACATTGCCGGCACCGATCCGAACCTGGCGAGTAGTGTCTTCAAGACCGAGTTGCGATTTCAGGGCGCGAGCGTGGAAGTTCGGTTCGTCACCGTGTTGGATCGCCGCTATCTTGTGGAACGCGCGCCCACGCCCACCGGGCCGTGGACCGCCGTGGGGGGGGAGTTGTTGGGCGAGGGGGACACGGCGATTGTCACCGACACCGTTCCGGGCGGACTGCTGCCACATTTTTACCGCGTGCGGGTGCAACGCTGAGGAAAGCTCCAAGGCAAGCAAGCAACGGCTTCGCGGTTTTTTCTTTCTTCCGTCGGTGAATTTGACACGGTAACCACACAACTGACGAACAACAGGATACATTATGAAAAAATTACTTTTACCAATCACTCTGGGCGCGGCGCTCTTGATCGGCGCGGGTTGCAAGGAAAAGACTCCGGCGGAAAAAATGGGCGACGCGATCGGAGACGCCGCCGAAAAGACCAAGGACGGCGTCAAGAAAGCCGCTGAGAAAACCGGTGATGCCGTCAAGGACGCCACCAAGTAAGCTACTGCACCCAATAATTGGGCGGAGGAATGGAAACGTTCCTCCGCCTTTTTATTTCAACGCGAAGAGTAGCAGGATGCCACCGAGCACAATCCGGTACCAGCCGAAGCCGATGAACGTGTGGGTCTGCACGTAGCGCAGCAGCCACTTGACGGCGGCGAAGGAAACCACCGCTGAGACCGCGGTCGCGAGCGCTAGCAGCGTCCAGTTTTCCGGCACGCCGGCCGGATGACGCACTTCCTTGACCATTTCCAGTCCGCCCGCCGCCAGCATGGTCGGAATGCTGACGAGGAAGGAGAACTCGGCCGCGGCTGGGCGTTTCATGCCCAGCAACAGCGCCAGCAGGATTGTGGTTCCGGAACGTGATGCACCGGGGAAGATGATGGCGATGAGTTGTCCGGCGCCAACGGCGAGGGCGATAATCCAGGTAACGTCGTCGCTGAGCGGCTTTTCACGCAGCCACCATTCGATGATCAGGAACAGAATGCCGCCCACGAGCAAGGCCACGGCCACGGGGGCGATTTCCTTTGGCAGGGCGAACTTCAGTTTCTTGAGGACCAACCCGCCCGCGCCGGTGACGACAAATGCTGTGACCAGCTTGAGGAAATAGTCGCGCGTCGCCGGTTCCCGCCATTTGAAGAGGAACTGCGCAAGCCGCCCACGAAAGAGCGGCAACACCGCCACGACTGCGGCGCACTGGATGACGACGTTGAACAGTTCGCTCTGCCGCGGCAGCCAGTGCTCCGCGACCAGCAGGTGTCCGGTGGAGGAGATGGGCAGGAATTCCGTGATTCCCTCGATGATCCCGAGAACGATGACGACAAGCCAGTCTGGCACGCGCCGTTTACACTCGAAACGCGCCCGAGACACAAGCGGCAAATGGCGATGATGCGGCTTCCGTAACCACGCATCCGGGCCGGCGTCTGGGATTGGGCCTTGAACAACCCGGTGCCGGGCCTTCAGGCTGACCCAATTACGATAATCATGCGAAACTCAATCATGCTTGCCGGCGCGTTCCTGGCTCTGGCCTCCGTGCTGTCCGGCCGGGCCGAAATCAAGGTGCTCAACGAACATCAATCCGGGAACGGTTCGCCCGGGTTCAAATTTGAGAAGGTTCCCGCTCCTTCCCGCAACGACGCAGCCGGGCCAGCGAAGTTCACGCTCGTGGACGGTGCCCGCGACAATAACGGCGGCAGTCTCGACGCATTGCACGACGGCAAAGTACCGCGTGGCGAGGATCAGCCGTCCGAGAATTTTTTCTTCGCCCAAGGCGCGGATGGCGGACGCCTCCAGCTTGACTTGGGCACGAACACCATTATCAAGCAGGTTAATACTTACTCCTGCCACGGGGGGACGCGCGGGCCGCAGGTCTATGTGCTTTATGCCAGTGATGGAACGGCTGATGGATTCAAGGCCGAGCCGAAGCGCGGCACGGATCCACTGTCCTGCGGTTGGAAGCAACTCGCCAAGGTGGACACGCGACCGAAGGAAGGAGAGGGCGGGGGACAGCACGCCGTGAGCGTGGCGGAGAGTGAAGGCAACCTCGGGCGCTTCCGCTATTTGCTGTTCGACATTTCACGCACCGAGGATCGCGATCCGTTCGGCAACACCTTTTTCAGCGAGATCGATGTCGTCGATCCGGCGGTGCCTCCGCAGACCATTTCCAATGAGGCACCGAAGACCATCGCGAAACAGTTCGAGGCGGCGGAGGGAAAATATCGCTTCACGCTCAACGCCACCCTGGCACCGGATTTGATGGAATGGGCCGACACCGAACTGCGTCCGGTGGTGCAGGAGTGGTATCCCAAGCTGGTCGAGATGCTCCCCAGCGAAGGCTTCAAGCCCACGACGAATGTGACCCTGCGGTTCCGCGAGGACATGGGCGGCACACCAGCTTCGGCGGGCGGCGGCTTCATCAATCTCAACGCCGGCTGGTTCCGCAAGGAATTGAAACGCGAAGCCCGCGGCTCGGTGGTTCACGAAATGGTCCATGTGGTGCAGAACTATCGCGGGGGCGGGCGCCGTGGCGACACCAACAGCACGCGCATGCCCGGCTGGCTGGTCGAAGGCATCCCCGATTACATCCGCTGGTATCTTTACGAGCCGCAGACCAAGGGCGCCGAAATCACCGCGCGTAACCTGGCTCGCGCCAAATACGACGCCAGCTACCGCGTCACGGGCAACTTCCTCAACTGGGTGAGCGAGAAGTACGACACCAATATCGTGGTCAAGCTGAATGCCGCCGGTCGGGCGGGCAAATACAGCGACCAGGTGTGGAAAGATTCCACCGGCAAGACCGCCCAGGAACTGGGCGACGAGTGGAAGAAATTCCACGAGCAGCGGCTGGCCGTTGCTCCGAAACCCGACGACGCGGAAAAGAAGCCGTAGCTCGGCCTCGTTCTGCGCCTTGTGTCCCCGCGGAAACGAAAGCTCCTGAAGTTTGGCCTGCTCGTCGGCCTGCCGTTTCTGCTCGTCTTGGGCTTCTGGCCGTATCCCGAGCCGTCGGAGTTGCCCGTGCGATCCTACTTCACCGGGTTCACCAACATGTTTCCCGGCAGCACGCTGGGAGTGGAGGCGCAGTTCTTCCTCATCAACTACCCGGCCAACCAGCAGGAGTTGCCGGTCGCCCGGGAAGTTCGCCTGCCTGGAGAACGGCGTCTGGAAGCCGTGGCTGCCCGCGCTGACCAGTCAGTGGCCCATGACCGTGACCTATGACACCCGCATTCACCCCAATGTCATCTTCAACCTCACGGTACCCCATACGAACGGACCCTGGCGCGCGGTCCTGGAATTTCCGGCTGAGCGGCTCCAGCCCCGCACCCTGCTGCATCGCGCCTGGGCGTGGCTCACCGCCAAGGCTTCGCCGCCGACGCCGCGCAATGTTAAGTATTTCGTGACCACGGCCACGGGTCAGGTGGCGATCATTGGCCCGGTGGCAACACCACAACCCGCGCCGCGCCACCGCAGTTTGTTCTTCACCAATGACACCACGGGTGGCCCGGTCGCGCCGCCGCCGGTCCAGGTCGATTTTGGGTTCGACCCGAAGAAACCTCAGCAACTCCCAATCCGCTCCAAATGAAAAAGCGCCGGCTTGCCTTCGTGCTCGTGGTGATCGTTCTGGGGGCGCCCTTGCTCCTGCTGCTCAAGCCGGGGCCGCCACCGCCGCCGACTACCTCCGGCTTTCTCGGCTTCACGAATATCGCCACCGGACCGGCGGCGCTCTTTGCCGTCACCAATTATCCCGACGAAGCCGTCTTCCCGCGCCTGTGCGCGCTGGCTGTTCAGCAAGGCGGGAGCTGGAATGAACTACCGCGGCCCGCTGGGAATTGGGGGCCGGTTCAGTTGACGATTGGAGCCAGACCGGAGGCGATGTTCAGCCTTCCAGTGCCAGAGACGAACCACCCGGTGCGCGTGGTGGTGGAAATCCGGACCGAGCCGACCGGCTGGCGCGCGCTGGCTCAACGGGCCCTGGTGAAAATGGGCCGCAACCCCAGGCAATGGCTCGTTTGGCTGCCCGCGCGGTATTTCACGAATGAAACGGTGGTGGGTGGGGCGGTGTTTGAATCGGGCACGAAGTGAAAAATAAACTGCTCAGGGTCGTGGTCTCGGTCGCGGTGCTGGCAATGGTGCTGGTGGCGGTACTGCTGGCGCTGCCTGAGCCAGCACCAGAAGTATCGGTGCACTTTACGGGATATGAGACGAACGGCACGGCGCTGTTTTTGATCACCAATGCTTCTTCGCGACAGGTATTGAATTTCGGACTGCATCAAGAAACCATGACGGCGGATGGTTCTTGGGATGCCGATCTTCATAAATTCTCGGGCGGGTTTTGGGGACTTTCTTCTCATCAGAGCAAGGCAATAGGTCTGGAGCCACCTGCAACAGCGCTCGCATGGCGGGCTTGTTTCGACTACATCCCGCCAGCGAACTCGGCGGATAGGGTCCGCTATTACCTTGAGAAGACTCGGTTATTTAAACCCTCATGGCGGTATATTACCGTGACCAGTGAAACGCTCACTAATCCACCCCCGCATCAATGAACACCCGTGGTAACGCGACAAGTTCTACCGCTTGCTTTCGAGTTCCTGCTTGCTCGCGGCTTTTACGGTGGGTTACAAAACCCGTGCTTTATGGCAGCAATCGGCCGGTTCCAAAAGGGTGAGGAAATCTTCCATGCCAAGGTGGTGGACGGAGAACTCTTTCGCGTGCGTGGGGATGTGTTCGGATCGCCGTCCTTCGACAAGAAACCCACCCCACGCAAGGGGCTGCGCACGCTGCCGCCAGTCAGCCCGAGCAAGGTCATTGCGGTGGGGCTGAATTACGCGGACCACGCGCGCGAATCAGGCAAGCCGCTGCCGAAGGAGCCGCTGATTTGGTTCAAGGCCACCACGTCGCTCATCCCGGACGGCGGTAAGATCGAGGTTCCATTTCCCGCGCACCGCACAGATTACGAAGCGGAACTGGCCATTGTCATCGGACGCAAGGTGCGTAACGTGGCGCCGGCCGCGGCCTCGCGTTACATCCTCGGCTACACTGCGGCGGAGGACATCAGCGATCGGACGATCCAGAACAGCGAGAGCCAGTGGGCGCGGGCGAAGTCTTTCGACACGTTCACACCGCTCGGGCCGTATGTGGAGACGAAGCTCGACCCACATGATTTGACCATCCAGCTTTTCCAGAATGGCCAGCTCCGGCAGAACTCGAACACGAACCAGTTGATCTTCGATTGCTTCAAACTGGTGAGCTTCATTTCCACGAATATGACGTTGCTGCCCGGTGACGTGATTCTCACCGGCACGCCCAGCGGCGTGGGTCCAATCCAAAGCGGTGATCGGCTGGAGGTGCGGATTCAGGGATTGGCACCGCTGGTTAACACAGTTAAATAGACTCCGTCTGCCACAGAGGCACGGAGACACAGAGATTAGCTCTGTGCCTCAGCGACTCTGTGGCAAAATTATTTTTATGCGTTGGTCAAAAGCGTTTATTCCGACACTCAAAGAATCTCCCGCCGAAGCGGAGATCACTTCACACAAATTGCTGCTGCGTGCGGGATTGATCCGCAAGCTGGCGGGCGGCCTCTACACATTCCTGCCGCTCGGGTTGCGGGCGCTGCACAAGGTCGAGCGCATCGTCCGTGAGGAGATGGATCGTGCGGGCGCGCTGGAGGTGTTGATGCCTACGCTGCAACCGCCGGAGATCTGGCAGACCAGCGGCCGCTATCAGGCCATGGGTGACGGCCTGTTCAAAGTCCGCGACCGCCAGAAGAAGGAGTGGGTGATGAGTCCCACCGCCGAAGAAGTCATCACGACCGTGGCTGCCGGCGAAATCAATTCCTACCGCCAGATGCCGGTGAACTTTTACCAGGTGAGCGTGAAGTTGCGCGACGAGATCCGCCCGCGCTTCGGCCTGATGCGCGCCAAGGAGTTCATCATGAAGGATGCGTACAGCTTTGACGCAACGGACGAGGGCGCGATGGCGAGCTACAAAAAGATGTACGACGCCTATAAGCGCATCTTCGACCGCTGCGGATTGCAGAACTTTCCCGTCGAGGCGGACACGGGCGTGATCGGCGGCAATTACTCGCACGAGTTCATGGTCCCTGCCGATACTGGCGAGAACGACGTGGTCTACTGCGAGGCGTGCGGCTACGCGGCGAACATTGAGAAGGCCACCAGCGGCATTCCGAAGACGGCAGCGCGCGACGTCGGAGTCGCTGTGGAAAAATTCCCCACGCCCGGCGTGGTCACCATCGAGGCGCTGAGCAAGCCGCCCTACGGCGTTGCGGCCAATCGCCAGATCAAGACCTTGGTTTACATTACGGACAGCAAGGCCGTGATCATTCTTGTCCGGGGCGACGACCAGTTGAACGAAACCAAGCTGATGGCGCGCACGGGAGCCGTTGCAGCGCGTCCGGCCACGCCGGAGGAAATTGTCCCGTTACTCGGTGCGAAACCTGGTTCGCTCGGTGCCGTCGCCAAAGTGCCCGGGATGGTTGCAGCCGGAGAAATCCAAGTCCTTGCGGACGAGCGTTTGCGTGGTGCGAACGACATGACGACGGGCGCAAACGAAGATGGATTCCACTTCCGCAACGTCTCGATGGAACGTGACATCAAAGTTACGCAATGGTGTGACCTTCGCACTGTTGCGGCGGGTGAGCCGTGTGCGAAGTGCGCGAAGTCGTTGAAGATTCGGCGAGCCATTGAAGTCGGCCATGTTTTCAAGCTTGGCACCAAGTACAGCGAGAAGCTGAACGCGACCTTCCTGGCCGAGGATGGCTCGCGCAAAGCGTCGCACATGGGCTGTTACGGTATCGGCATCACCCGCACGCTGCAGGCCGTCATCGAGCAGTGCAACGACAAGGACGGCATCATCTGGCCCAAGTCCGTGGCACCTTACACCGTCTGTATCACGCCGCTCGGCGTCGTCCCAGGCAGCGAGGTTTTCACGCTTGCCGAGCAGATTTATGCCGACCTCAGCGCGGCCGGCATTGATGTGATCCTGGATGATCGCGACGACCGCCCGGGCGTAAAGTTCAAGGACGCGGACCTGATTGGCTTTCCGATTCGCGTGGCCATCGGCGAGAAATCACTGGCAAACGGACAGGTGGAAATCAAACCCCGCGGCGGCGCGTTGGCGACGGTGAAAAAGGAGGAAGTTGTCGCAAGAGTGCTGGAGATGGCCCGGGGATAATCAGGCTGCTGCGAGGGAATCGACATCTCCCGCTGCGTCGAGACAAACTTGGACGGCGCGCAGCAGCGTTTCGGGCGGATAGGGCTTTTGCAGGAAGTGGATCGGTTCGGATTGCGACTCGACCATCTCCTGACTGTAGCCTGTGCAGTAAATCACCTTGAGGCCGGGCTTGCGTTGCTGGAGTTCCAAGGCCAGTTCTCGTCCGCTCATGCCGCCCGGCAATACCATGTCGGTAAGAAGGAGATCAATTTTGTCCTCATTCTGTGCCCAAACATCGAGCGCATCCTCGCTGGCCTCGGCATCAAGAACTTTGTAGCCCGCGTCCTCGAGGATGGCGTGGGCTAATTCCCGGAGGATCGGTTCATCCTCGACGAGGAGAATGGTCTGGCCTTCGCCACGTTTGAGCGTCTGTTTCTTAATGATCTCCGTCTTGCTCTCCGGCAATTTGCTGGTGGGCGGGAAGAGAATGTTGAAGGTGGTCCCGCGCCCTTCCTCGCTGTCCACCTCGATGAATCCCGCGTGCTGCTGCACGATGCCGAACACGGTGGCCAGGCCGAGTCCTGTGCCCTTGCCCACTTCCTTGGTCGTGAAAAACGGCTCAAAGATGCGCGCTTTGACTGTGGCCGGCATTCCACAGCCTGTGTCGCTCACCCGCAGGCGCACCCAGCCTGATTTCGAAGATTCCTGCTCCACTTTCACCAGGTCTGTCGTGACCGTCAACTTTCCGCCGCGTGGCATGGCGTCGCGCGCGTTCACGGCCAGATTCATGATGATTTGTTCCATCATGGCTGAATCCGCCTCGATTGCGGGCACTTGATCGGCATGTTCCACCACCAGCGCGATGTCCTCGCCGATGATGCGCTGCAACATGCGGCTCATGTTGCCCACCACCTCGGAAAGGAGCAGCACTTTGCGTTGCAGCACCTGCCGCCGGCTGAAGGCGAGCAACTGCCGGGTCAGGCTGGCCGCGCGCTCGGTCGTCTCGAACAATTGTTCGAGCATCTCGTTTTGATCCTGCACCGGCGTCGGGCCGAGGCGACGCACCAGAGCCTGCATGATGGTGAGGATGTTATTAAAATCGTGTGCCACGCCGGCCGCCAATTGCCCGATCGCCTCCATCTTCTGCGACTGGCGCAATTGCGCTTCGAGGCTGAGTCGCTCGGTCACATCCACGGCATAACCGTGAACGCGCCGGCTGCCGACGCTGGGGAAGAACGACCAGGACAAGGTGCGGCCCCCGATCACAGCCTGCTCGTTGAGAATCTTCTGATCGCTGCCAATGCAGGTGTGGACAATGGTGCCGACACTGGGGGGCAACAATTCTCCCGGATGATGCTTGCGAAGCGCCCCGGTGGTGATGCGGGCCGCATCATTGCAATAGACCACGCGGCCATCAGCATCCAGTTCGATGATGAGATTGGGATTGTGCTCGACGAACGCCGCGAGGTGCTGATTCTCAGACTCGGCTCGTTTGCGTGTTTCCGCCGTGGAAATCACGTTCGAGACTGACTGGAGGAAATGGAAATCGTCCTCATCGAAAGTCCGCCCCCGACGGCATTGCACTTCGAGGATGCCCCACGGTTTTGACCCGCCGGGGATGACCATGCTGATGCTGCTGACCACGCCATGAGCCCGAACAAACTCCGGCACCTCGTAGGCTGTGATGGCACGCAGGTCACGAACGATGACTGGTTCGCTTGATTCGAGGACGTAAGCCGCCATCGAACGCGGGCCAATCTCCACCGTCATTTCGCCGATCACGCCGCTGTTCCAACCAAAGCCGGCGGTCAATTGCATGGTGGCACCGTCTTCAGCCCGTTCGTATATGGCAACGAAATCAAGATCCAGAGTTTGGGCAACAAAGACCGCGGTTTGTTCGAGCAATGTGAGCAGGTCCACGCCGGTCAAGGCGGCCTGGCCCAGCGCTGCGACCGCCGCCTGCTGATGAGCACGGTTGAGCAGCGTCATTTGAAATAACGCCGACGGCCCAGTGCCGAGCTTTCCCGCGGCCGCAGCGGACTGCGGGCGGTGTGATGCCAGACCTAGTGACATGTGGTCAGCATCTTCAGCGGCTGTCTTGCTTCGGGACTGAAGTGTCACATTGTGAATAGGGCACGTAGCCGGATTGTACTCGCCCCTGCTTTCCATCCTTTCGCTCGGGCGGCACCGCTGTTTGAATTCGCCCGTGTTTGAATTGTTGAAGACGGATGCGCGTTCCAAGGCCCGGCTCGGGCAACTGAGCACATCACGGGGTGTGATTGATACCCCCGTGTTCATGCCCGTGGGAACCCAGGCCAGTGTCAAGGCACTCGACCCGCGCGAGTTGCTGGAAATGGGCACGCAGATCATCCTCGGCAACACCTACCATCTGTCCATCCGGCCGGGGCTGGAGATCATTACGGCAGCGGGCGGACTGCACAATTTCATGAACTGGACCAAGCCGATCCTGACCGACAGCGGCGGATTTCAAGTGTTCAGCTTGGCGAAGATTCGTAAAATCAAGCCGCACGGCGTGGAGTTCCGCTCCCACCTGGACGGCTCGCTCCTGTTTCTCGGCCCCAAGGAATCAATGCACATCCAGCGCGTGCTCGGCTCGGACATCGCGATGGTCTTCGATGATTGCCCGCCCCACGGCGCCTCCGCGAATGATGTGAAGGCCGCGGTCGAGCGCACCTTGCGCTGGGCCAAGGAGTGCCGCGAACAGCCACGCGCGTCCGGGCAGTTCGTCTTCGGCATCGTGCAGGGGGCGAACATCGCGAAACTACGCGAACATTGCGCCCGAGAGCTGGTGGCGATGGATTACGACGGCTACGCCATCGGCGGCGTGAGCGTGGGCGAACCCGAGCCGGAGATGTTCGCCGCGGTGGAAATGACCGAACCGCATCTCCCGGAGAACAAGGCCCGATACGCGATGGGGCTCGGCACTCCTGCGCAACTGGTTGAACTCGTGGCGCGCGGCGTGGACATGTTCGACTGCGTGCTCCCGACCCGCGTCGCTCGCAACGGCACGGCTTTCACGACTCGCGGCACCATCAGCATCAAGGGCGGCGCGTATAAGGCGGACTTCGCGCCCATTGAAGAAGGCTGCGAGTGCTTCGCCTGCCGTCACTTCACGCGCGCCTATTTGCGGCACCTCCTCAACGTGAATGAAATTCTCGGGCTGCGCATGGTCAGCGTGCATAACTCGCACCTGTTCTTGAAACTGATGGCTGACATTCGCTCACATCTGGCTGGCGGCACGTTCAGCGAGTTCCGTCGTGAGTTCATCGCCAATTATCGGCCGACCGGAAAAGTTCTGCTCGCGCGCCAACTGCACGCGGCGGCGGCGCAGGATCGGTGAAGGCCCGGCCAGAATTCCGTTGCCAAATCAGCCAAGGCTGGTACCGCTCTCGTCATGGCACTCATTGCTTGTCCTGAATGTGGCCGGGAGGTTTCCACGGTTGCGAAAACATGTCCGGCCTGCGGATTCCCGGTGGCGGAGAATCTGCCCGCCGTGGCCAACGCCGCGACGGCAGCCAGCAACGAACTGCTGGCCGAGGTGCGGCCTTCGTGGTGGCGTTACTTTTGGTGGCTGTGTTTCGCGTGGTTGATCATCCCATTCATCGTTGCATGGATTAAACGCAGCGCCGTGGTCATGCGGGTCTATCGCGGTCGTGTCACGCTCAAGCGCGGTATCCTCAACAAGTGTGAGCGCGAACTCTTCATGCGTGACGTTCGCTCCATCGACATCGACCAGAGCTTGCTTGGGCGTATGGTGGGGATTGGCGACCTGACCATCTCGACGGCTGCGTCAGCCGATGCGATTGAAAGCATCGAAGGTGTGCCCAATCCACAGCACATCCGCGATTTGATCATCACACAACGGCAGGCGCAGTAAAGCGCGTCTCCGCTAGCCGAGCAGCGCCTTCGCCTTGGCCAGAGCTTCGTCGAGCTTCGTGGCGTCCTTGCCGCCGCCGCGGGCGTTGTCGGGTTTGCCGCCGCCTTTGCCGCCGACGATGGGGGCGATCTGCTGAATGATTTTTCCGGCCTGAACTTTCGCGGTGAACTCCGGCGACACGCTCGCGATGAGCGTGACCTTGTCGTCGGTGCCGCCGCCGAGCACGACCACACCTTGGAAGCGGCCCTTGAGCGCATCGACGATGGCTTGGATTAAATCCGCCTCTGCGTCGCCGAGGTTGTGGGTGATGAGCGGGATGCCGTTCACGGTCTGGGCGCGCGGGAGCAATTCGCTCGCGGCGTTCGAGCCGTTGCGCTGCATGGCCACGCGCACTTGCTTCTCCAATTCCTTTTGCTGGGCGAGCAGGGCTTCCACTTTCTTCTCCAACTCGTGGACGGGGGAATTGATCTTCCCGGCGATGTTGCGGATGAGGTGAAGCTGGTTGTTCGCGAGCGTGTAGGCTTCCAACCCCGCGACGGCCTCGATGCGGCGCACGCCGGCGGCGATGGCGTTTTCGCCCATGATGCGGAAGAGGCCGATCTCGCCGGTGGCGCGGGTGTGGGTGCCGCCGCACAACTCCATGGAATAGCCGTCCAGCTTCTGCGCGCTGCCGCCGATTTGGACCACGCGCACCACGTCGCCGTATTTGTCGCCGAAGAATTGCATCACGTCTTTGCGGTTCTTCACGTCGGCGTGGGGGACTTCGATCCAGCTCACGGGGGCGTTTTCGAGGATGCGTTCGTTGACGAGTTTCTCGATGTCGGCGACTTGCGCGGGGGTGAGCGGCGCGCTGTTGAAGTCGAAGGTCAACTTGTCGGGGCCGACGAAGGAGCCTTTCTGCGAAGCCTCTTTGCTCGCGACCTCGTGCAATGCCCAGTGCAGCAAGTGCGTGACGGTGTGGTGGCGTTGGATGGCATCGCGGCGGGCGCGGTCCACGGTGAATTCCACTTCGCTGCCGACAGCCGGGACATCGGCAATTTGAGATCCCTGATTTGAGATTTCAGACGCGAGGAAGTGCAGCCAGGTGTTCCCGGACTTCTGGGTATTCACCACGCGCCAGAGCTGGCCGCCGCCGCTCAACTCGCCGGTGTCGCCGACCTGGCCGCCCATCTCGGCGTAGGCGGGGCTGGTGTCGAGCACCACGGCGGTCTTGTCCTTGAGGCCCACGACTTCGAGCACCTTGGCTTTCGTCTCCAGCGTGTCGAAGCCGATGAACTTCGTGGGCGTGGTGGTTTCAATCTGGGAGAGGGAAATGACTTCCTTCTTTTGCGCGGCGCGGGCGCGGGCGCGCTGTTCTTCCATCAACTTCTCGAAGCCGGCGGTATCGACAGAATCTCCTCCTTCGCGAGCCATCAATTCTGTCAGGTCGATGGGAAAGCCATAAGTGTCGTAAAGTTTGAATGCTTGCTCTGCCGGAATTGTTCGGAGACGCCGCGAAGTCGCGGAACGTTTCACTGGATCAATCCACAACTTCAGTAATTCCTCTTCAACCAGCTTCGTGTTGGATTCCAACTCAGCCCGCCGAGTCGCCATTTCTGGGTTCATCGCGGAAACCAGGCGAACCGCTTCTTCAGCCATGAAAGGATAACCATCAACGAAAGCCTGCTTCACTACGTAGCCGATTGATTCCCGAGCTTTTTCTTCCGTCGTGATCCCGAAAACATTCTCTGGCCCGAAGCGATTCTCCAAAGCGCCAAGCGCGGTCTGAAGCTGACTGAACATTTTGAGTCCCGAATCCAACGTCTTATTAAACGCCTCTTCCTCAATCCGGATCGTCTCCTGCACCTGCGCTTTGCGCGTGCGGATTTCGGGGAAGACGTCGCCCATCGTTTGCGCGAGCACGTCCACGAGCTTGTAGAAGAACGGCTCGTGGAAGCCGAGCGTGCGCCCATACCGCACCGCGCGGCGCAGGATGCGGCGCAGGACGTAGTTCCGGTCGTTGTTGCCGGGCTGGATGCCGTCGGCAATGGCAAAGCTCAGTGTGCGGATGTGGTCGGCAATGACCCGGAAGGCGATGTCGATGGCTTCCTGTTCGCCACTTGCGGTGGCCGACGGACCGGAAGTGCCTGCCGATGGACTCGTCCTGCCCGCCGACGCACTCCCAGCACTGGCCGACGGGCCGGAACTCCCGCCCGACGGACTTCCAGCGTTGACCGACAGACCACCCATCCCGGCCGACGAACCACCGGGACTCACCGACGAACCACCGGGACTCACCGACGGACCACCGGGACCCGCCGACGGCGTCGGCACCGATGAAATGCCCGTCGTTGCAGGGATTTGCGTTGTCGAGGTTGAAGCTGTCTCTTTTTGACCACTTCCGGCCTGCCCGGGGAGGGTGGAACGGTAGGTTTTCCCGCTCATTCTCTCCAAGGCATCGAAAATGGGGCGGAAGATGTCGGTCTCGTAGTTGGAGATTTTGGCGTTCTGGAAGTCGGTCAGGCCCTTGGTGCCCTGGATGATGCTGGTGACGCGCTCGAAGCCCATGCCGGTATCGACGTGTTGGGCGGGCAGGGGGGTGAAGGTGCCGTCGGGGTTGGCGTTGTATTGGATGAAGACGTTGTTCCAAATCTCGATGCAGCGGGCGTCGGAGCCGTTGACGAGTTTGGCGCCGGACTGCTGGGTGGCGAGGTCGGTGTCGCGCGGGCCGGGGCGGAGATCGACGTGCATCTCGGTGCAGGGACCGCAGGGGCCGGTCTCGCCCATCATCCAGAAGTTGTCCTTCTTGTTGCCGTTGACGATGTGGACGTCGGGGTCGAGTCCGACGGAGCGGAATTTCGCGGCCCACAAATCCCACGCTTCCTGATCGCGGTCGGCGGGATCGTTCTTGGTTTTGTCGGGTTGATAAATCGTGGCGTAGAGGCGCGACGGGGGAAATTTCCAGACTTCGATGATGAGTTCCCAGGCCCAGTTGATGGCGTCCTTCTTGAAGTAGTCGCCGAAGGACCAGTTGCCGAGCATCTCGAAGAAGGTGTGGTGATAGGTGTCGAGCCCGACGTCATCGAGGTCGTTGTGCTTGCCGCCGGCGCGGATGCATTTCTGCGTGTCGGCGGCGCGTCCCGGCGAGTAGGGGCACTTCACCTGGCCGAGGAAGATGGGCACGAACTGGTTCATGCCGGCATTGGTGAAAAGGAGGTTCGGCGAGTCCGGCATGAGGCTGGACGAAGGCACGATGGTGTGTTGCTTCGACTTGAAGAAGTCGAGGAACGACTGGCGAATCTGGGTCGATGTCATCATTGCTTTGCGCAGGGTAGGGCGGCGGTGTCCTCACCGCGCCGTGACGATGAGAGCGGTTGCCGACCTTCGCGGCGCGCTGAGGACAGCGTCGCCCTACCAAGAGCCGCGAAAATTAGGGAACGGGCGGCGGCAAGGCGAGTGGAGATTTTGGGGTATCGTCCCGCTGGACAGCACGCCAGTGGTGCGCTACCCGGTTACGTGTTCGCCGCGAGGTGGGCAAAGGAGGCAAAGCCGTTTGAAAAGAGGAGAGGGTTCCATGGACAAATCTTCTGGCATTCGCAAGGTGGTGTTTCTTGGAGATTATCTGCCGAGGAAGTGCGGCATCGCTACGTTCACAACGGACCTGCGTACCGCGCTGGCGGCGGAGCTGGCGCCGACGCCGTGTCTGGTCGTGCCCGTGAATGACATCGAGGCTGGCTATGATTATCCGCCTGAGGTGCGGTTTGAGATCCCGGAAGATGACCTCTCTTCGTACCTGCGGGCGGCGGATTTTCTGAACATCACCGAAGTGGACATGGCGTGCGTGCAGCACGAGTTCGGCATCTTCGGTGGGCCGGCGGGCAGTCATGTGCTGGCGCTGCTGCGCAAGCTGCGCATGCCGATTGTCACGACGTTGCATACCATCCTGCGCGAACCGACGCCCGAGCAACGGCGCGCGATGCGGGAGTTGATCCGTCTCTCGACGCGGCTGGTGGCGATGACGGAACGCGGCCGGGAATTCCTTTGCGACATCTACGACGCGCCGGAGGCGAAGATTGATCTCATCCCGCACGGCATCCCCGACATGCCGTTCGCGGACCCAAACTATTTCAAGGACGAGTTCGGCGTGGCGGGCCGGATGGTGTTGCTGACGTTTGGATTAATCTCGCCCAACAAGGGCATCGAATATGCGTTGCGCGCGCTGCCGGATATCGTGCGGAAATTTCCCAACGTGGTTTACATCGTGTTGGGCCAGACACATCCGAATCTGCTGCGTGAGCAGGGCGAGGCGTATCGCCTGAGCCTGGAGCGACTGGCCAAGGATCTCGGCGTGCAAAAGCACGTGGTGTTCTTCAACCGCTTCGTCGAACTGGAGGAACTGATGCGCTTCATCGGCGCGGCGGATATTTATCTCACGCCTTACCTGACCGAGGCGCAGATCGCTTCCGGTACACTGGCTTACGCGTTCGGGAATGGCAACGCCGTGGTCTCGACGCCTTACTGGCACGCAGCGGAATTGCTGGCTGAAGACCGCGGCAAGCTCGTGCCCTTCCGGGACTCGGAGGCGATTACGAGAGTCGTCCTCGACCTGTTGCAAAACGAAGCCGGACGCCACGCGATGCGCAAGAACGCCTACCTGCTCGGGCGTGAAATGACCTGGAGCCGGGTGGCGAAGCTTTATGCCAAATCGTTCGAGCAGGCGCGATTGGATCACAGCTTCGTGAGCCGCAAGTCATCCCCTATTAAGACTCTGGACGAGCAGCCGGGCCAGTTGCCCGACCTGAAGCTGGATCATCTGATCCGCATGACGGATTCCACCGGATTCTTCCAGCATGCTACCTTTGCCGTGCCGAACTTCGCCGAAGGCTATTGCGTGGATGATAACGCCCGCGCGTTGCTGCTGGCGCTGATGCTCCAGCGATTGGGCAACGACTCACCGCGCGTTGCCACGCTGACCGCCACCTACCTTGCCTTTTTGAGTTACGCCTTCAACGCTCCGCGTCGGCGCTTCCGCAACTTCATGACCTTCGATCGGCGCTGGCTGGAGGAAGCTGGCTCGGAGGATTGCCAGGGGCATGCGTTCTGGGCGCTGGGGTATTGCGTGGGCCACTCGACCCAGGCCAGTCACCAGATGCTGGCCGCGAACATTTTCGAACAAGCGCTGACGTCGGCTGCGGAGCTTAACTTCCCGCGCGCGTGGGCGCCGACGTTACTTGGCCTGGACGAATACCTGCAACGCCTCGACGGAGACAGGCTCGTGATTCAGATTCGAGAGGCGCTCGCGACCCGATTGCTGAATTGTTTCAATGACACCGCGCAGAATGGCTGGCAGTGGTTCGAGAACCATCTCACTTACGCCAACGCCCGGTTGCCTCACGCGCTCATCGTCAGTGGCCAGGCCATGAATCATGATGCGATGCTGGAGACTGGCCTTGAAGCGTTGCGCTGGCTGGTCACGGTGCAGACATCTGAGACCGGCGCGTTCCGGCCCATTGGTTCAAACGGGTTCTACACGCAGGGACGGAAGCGCGCGCAGTTTGATCAGCAGCCTATCGAAGCGTTCGTCACGGTGTCGGCTTGCCTCGCGGCGCACCACGTCACCAACGATTCGTACTGGGTCAACGAAGCGCGTCGCGCCTTCGAGTGGTTTCTTGGGCGCAATGATTTGGCCCTCCCGCTTTACGATTCAGTCACGGGTGGCTGTCGGGATGGCTTGCACGTGGACCGGGTCAGCCAGAACGAAGGCGGCGAATCCACGCTCTCGTTCCTGATCGCGCTGGCCGAGATGCAGGCGTTGCAGAACACCATTTCCAGTTTTCATGAATCCAACAATGGCGATCCGTGGCCGGAGAACCGATTGGTGGCGGAGGTAAAATTATGAGCGTTATGACTTTGAAGAAACCCACAGCCGTCCACGTAAAACGGGTTGGGCCGGCGATAAATCCTGACCTGGCGCGCGTGCTGTTGCGCCCATTTCATCCCACGACCGAAGACATCGCCCGCCGCATTGTCGCGCGAGCGATGGCGCTGTCCGAGGAGGAAGTGGCCCAATTGTTGGAACAGGTGCTGGGAGAATTTGAGGACCGGCACGAGGAGGCGAAGCAACTTCTCCGACGGCGCTTCGTCCAGGTGCGTCATTACCTGACCGGGCCAGAGGAACTTTCGGAGGAACGCGAGGCGCTGATCGGCTCCTACTTTACGCACGAGTATTCGCCGGAAGCCGCCGCGCTGTTCAACCCGTCCATTGTCCCACATCCGAGCCAGGCCGATGTGCCAAAGGGTTCACTGCGTTTCATCCTGAGTCTGCGAGCCACGGGCGAGGGGCACATTTCTTCCATTACTTTCCGCACCGGCATTGTGAGTGCCCGGAATCGCATCACCCTCGCGCCACCGGTGCCGTTTCTCATGGAACCGGAACACGTGCCGAATCCGATCTACGAGAAGAGCCTCTTTGCCCACAAGCTTCAGGAGGCGGGTGTGCATAATGAATTCTGCCAACATGTGCTCGACCGGTTACCCGAGTCGTTTGCCATCGGTGACTTGCGCGCCACGCTGGAGGCCGCGAAGCAAACCGCGGATCCCGCCGACACCACGGCGGATCGTTCCGAGCGTGGCATGATGCTCCTGGCTGAATCCAATTACGAAATGCGTTTTGCACCCGGCCGACGGGTGTCCCAATGTGTGATTTTCCCCTTCGCGCCCAGCCAGCGCAATGGGATCGAAGACGCGCGCTTTGTGCAGTTCCAGAACGACGACGGCGGTTTCACCTACTATGCGACCTACACGGCTTACGATGGAAAGATCATCCTGCCCCAATTGCTCGAAACGCCGGACTTCGTGGTCTTCAAATTCAAAACGTTGAACGGACCGGCGGTGCAGAACAAGGGCATGGCGTTATTCCCGCGCAAAGTGAATGGTCAGTACGTGATGCTTTCGCGCCAGGACGACGAGAACATCCTGCTCATGCGTTCCGACAATCTTCATTTCTGGGACGAGCCTCGAGTGTTGCTCGAACCCGCCCAGCCGTGGGAATTCATGAAGATCGGTAATTGCGGTTCACCCATCGAGACGGAGGCTGGCTGGCTGGTGTTGAGCCACGGCGTCGGCCCGATGCGGAAATACTGTCTCGGCGCGTTCCTGCTCGACCTGGAGGATCCCACGCGCGTCATCGGCCGCCTCCGCGAGCCGTTACTTTCGCCGAACGAAGCCGAACGCGAAGGCTACGTGCCCAACGTGGTCTATACCTGCGGCGCACTTCTGCACGGGCGGGAAGTGATCATTCCTTACGCGATGAGTGATTACGCCAGCTCCTTTGCCACCGTGTCCTTGGACGAATTGCTGGCGGCGATGGAGCCGGATGAGCACCCATAACGGATGGTGTCTTGCCCGGCATGGCCTCGGGCCTGTCTCGACCCGCGAAGGGTAAACCCGTATTTCGCTTCTCCCGCAAAGGGTTCACGCTCTACACTGCGCATGGCAGCCAAGTCGAAAATTGAATTCGCTTATGAAGAGAACGCTTTCCAAGTTGCATTGCGTCCGACTCACTTTGTGGCCCGGCTGGTCCGTCGTCCGCGCCGTCACTCACAATGTTTGCGAGGCGGCCTTCATATTCGCTTCCGGTGCATTAACCGTCGCCAATTTGGACAAGCTGGTTTGGTTTTTCCCCGGCGAAATCCACCGTACTAGCGAGAGGAGTGGTGTCACCGAATTGTTCCACGGCCGTGCGTCCGCTTGCGGTAGGGTGTTCGTCAGTTCCGGCCGCGGTGGCAGGCGGTTCCAGTTTTCCGAGATCAAATCTGCCGTCGCGCGGAAGTTTGTCTGCGTGCCTCCCGGGTGAAGTTTATGTCAGGACGATTGCGTGCCTTCTATTTGGCTCTGGCCCTATCCGTATTGATCCCGCGTGCGCCTGGCGCGGAGTGGTTCGTGGACATCTACGACTATTACTTCACGCCGACCAACTTGTTGGTGAATCAGGGTGATACTGTCACCTGGATCAACCGCGGTTTGCAGGCCCACGACACGACGTCATTGGACAGCTTGTGGGCCAGTGAACTGCTCTACAATGAGGAACAACCCTTTTCCTTCATCTTCACCAACGCCGGTTCCTATCCCTACATCTGCCTTAAACACATTGACGAATATCCGGATCAGACGGGCCTGGTGGTGGTCGCCTCTGTCAATTTGCCGCCGTCCGTACAAGTGACGAATCCGATCAATGGGAGTGTTCTGGTGTCGCCCGCCAGCTTCGTGATTGGAGTAGAGGCGCAGGACGCGGGCGGCACGGTGTCTTCTGTGGAGCTTTTCCTGAACGACGTTTCGCTCGTGGTTTTCTTGTCCCCTCCCTTCGTCACCAACGTGAACGGCTTGGGCAATGGCAACTACGTCATCAAGGCCATCGCCACGGATGAGTTGGGCGCGGCCGCCACCAACAGTGTGAGCTTCACCGTGCAGGACAATCCGGCGACGACCTACACGCTTACTCTTTCGGTGTCCCCGCCCAATGGCGGCACGGTGCTGGTCACGCCGGCGCCCGTGGGCGGCGTTTACCTGGCAAATACCAACGTCGCGCTGGCGCCCCAGCCCGCGGCGGACTTCCGTTTTGCTTACTGGACCAACGATGTTGCGCCCGCTGCGAAAACCAACAACCCCCTGCTGTTGACCATGAACAGCGACAAAAATGTGCTCGCTGTCTTCGTGCCGATTCCGCCCCTGATCTTTTCCACCGTGGATGGAAGGTATTTCGGCTTGTTGATCGATGAGTCGGCAACGAATTATCGGACGTCCGGCTTCATTTCACTGCGTGTGACCCGGGCTGGTTCGTTTTACGGCACGGCGACGATTGGAGGAATTCCGAGTGTGATGCGGGGCCAGTTCGACCACCGCGGCTATGCGACGCTCTCGATGCGGAGGGGCTCGTTGATTGGGTCACTCCAGATTGATCCCAACGGCTGGCGCATGACCGGAACGATTAGTGACGGCAAGAATTCACCGGCGCTGGCGCTGTATCGAATCTCGGTGAGCACGAACGCCGGTCCGTTCGCGGGAGACTACTCTTTGACCTTTGCTGCCGAAGCGCCCGTCGCGAATCCTGGCGCAGGCTCGCTAAGGATCCTTTCGAATGCTGGAGCGCGAGATCGCGGCGTTCTGGGAGACGGCCGGATTTGGAGTGATCGCACATTCCTTACGTTGGACGGGAGGGTTCCGGTGTTTGTGCCGCTTTACCAAAATCGCGGCGCGATGCTGGGCTGGTTGAATGTGGCGGGGGACGGTACGGTTTCGGGTGACGTGCGTTGGTTTCGGCCGGGCGATTCGCGGAGCAGAACCTTTCCGGATGGGTTTGAGATCAAGATTCCCGTCACTGGCTCGCGCAACGACTGACGCAGGCTCATTGAATGACCACACTCATCGTCGCCACGCGCAACGCTCACAAGGTCGGAGAAATTCGTGGCATCCTTGGCGCGCAATTCCACCTCCTTACGCTCCAGGATTTTTCCGGCGCGCCGGCTGTGATCGAGGACGCGGCGACTTTTGCGGGCAACGCCACCAAGAAAGCAGTCGAGCTGGCGCGATGGATCTCCGTTCAAGATTCGAGATTCAGGATTCAAGGTTCTGAGTTTGTGTTGGCCGATGATTCCGGCCTCGAAGTGGACGCGCTCAACGGCGCTCCCGGTGTTCACTCGGCGCGCTTCGCGGCTTTGGATTCGGGAGCTGAAGGCAATTCTCCCGACGCGGAGAACAACGCCAAACTCCTCCGCCTGTTGCAAGAAGCGCCACAGGAGAAGCGGACGGCCCGGTTCCGTTGTGTGATCGCCCTCACGCCAGTCTTGGTGAACGCCGCCGCGAACAGTTCGCCGGTCTGTTCGGCCGACGAACGGGAATTGCGGACGGAGCTGTTCAATGGCGCTTGCGAAGGGCGGATCATTTCCCAGCCCAGCGGGGCAGGGGGCTTTGGCTACGATCCGTTGTTTGTGCCGGATGGATTCAGCCAGACTTTCGCCGATCTGGGTGAAGACGTGAAGAACCGCATCAGCCATCGCGCCAACGCGCTGGCCGGGTTGCGTCGTCGCTTACTGGCGTAGGCGCGGGTCCGCGTTTGTGCCCACAGCCATCCTTCCCGGCAAACGAATCCATTGCTTTCTCCGCCGCAATCGCGGAAATTCCGCGTTCAATTTTGGAACATGGACGCGGCACACATTAGAAATTTCAGCATCATCGCCCACATCGATCACGGGAAGACGACGCTCTCGGATCGCCTGTTGAATCGCACCGGCACCATTGCCGATCGCGATATGTCGGCGCAGTTGCTGGACGCCATGGATTTGGAAAAGGAGCGCGGCATCACCATCAAGGCGCACCCGGTCACGATGCTTTACAAGGCGAAGAATGGGGAGACCTACGAGCTGAACCTGATCGACACGCCCGGACACGTGGACTTCGCGTATGAAGTGTCGCGCAGCCTGAGCGCGTGCGAAGGGGCGCTGCTGGTCATCGATGCTGCGCAAGGTGTCGAGGCGCAGACGGTGGCGAACTTCCATCTCGCGTCGAAGCAGAATCTGCTAATCATCCCAGTCATCAACAAAATCGACCTGCCGCACGCGGACGTGGCGCAGGCCAAGCGGCAGCTCGAAGACGTGCTCGCCGTGCCCAGTGAATGGTCCATTCCGTGCAGCGCGAAGCAGGGCATCGGCATCGACGATATTCTCGAAGCCATCGTGGAGCGCATTCCGCCGCCCAAGCCGACCGGTGAGCCTGGCTTGCAGGCGCTGGCGTTCGATTCGTATTTCGACACTTACAAGGGCGTGGTCACGCACGTGCGCGTCTTCAACGGTGAGCTCAGGCCCGGCATGATGGTCAAGCTGCTGCACTCCGGCAAAAACGTCGAAGTGAAGGAAGTCGGCAGCTTCAATCCCAAGCCTTACACGCGCGAGAAACTGGAGACCGGCGAGACCGGCTATTTCACCGCGAACATCAAGACCGCCGCCGAGGTCAAGATGGGCGACACCATCACCGACGCGCGCAATCCCTCGAAGGAATTGCCCGGCTTCAAAGAGATTCACCCAATGGTGTTCAGCGGCATCTATCCGATCAACACGGCGGATTACGAATCGCTGAAGTCGTCCATGGGCAAGTTGAAGCTCAACGACTCGGCGTTCGTGTATTCGTCCGAGACTTCCGTCGCGCTCGGGTTTGGTTTCCGCTGCGGCTTCCTCGGACTGCTCCACCTCGAAATCGTGCAGGAGCGCCTGCGCCGCGAGTACGGCATGGACATCATCGCCACCTATCCAAGCGTGGTGTACAAAATTTTCATGACCGACGGGACGAAGAAGGAAGTGGACAATCCCGCCTTCATGCCGGACGTGACGTTCATCGACCGCATCGAGGAGCCCATGGTGAAGGCCTTCATCATCTGCCCGAACGAAAACATCGGCGACATGATGGCGCTGATTTCCGAGAAACGCGGTTCGTTTGACCACACCGAGACGCTCGACGCCAAGCGCGTCATGCTCACCTCGCTCATTCCGCTGAACGAAATCCTCATCGACTTCCACGACCGCATCAAATCCATCACGCGCGGCTTCGGCTCCATGGATTACGAGCCGACCGACTACATGGAGAGCGAAATGGTGAAGCTGGACATGCTGGTGAATAGCGAGCCGATGGACGCCTTCTCCTGCATCGTGCACCGCAGCAAGGCCGAGAGCCGCGGCCGCACCCTGGCCGAGAAGCTCAAGGAAGTGATCCCGAGGCAGCAATTCCAGGTGAAGATCCAGGCGGCCATCGGCGGGAAGATCGTCGCGTCCGAGACGGTGAGCGCGTTCCGCAAGGACGTGACGGCGAAGTGCTACGGCGGCGACATCTCGCGCAAGCGCAAGCTGCTCGAGAAGCAGAAGGAAGGTAAGAAGCGCATGAAGTCCATCGGCAACGTGGACATCCCGCAGGAGGCGTTCATCGAGGTGCTGAAGGCGTAGGCGGCACTATTTCTTCGAAGCGTCGCGTTCCACGGTGATTCGGCTGATGAGAAGCGCGGAAATCATATCCCACGTTCCGTCATCGTGGAAAACCATCACGCGCCCGCCGGCCGGAGGAGCAGCCACATGGTCCACCGTGGGCACGCGCACTTGACCACCATCCGCCAGATGAATGGTAAAAGGGACGAAAGGCACGGTGTGGATCAATTTCCGGATGTCTTCTTTCATCGCCGCAAAGGCTACGCCGTGTTGGAGAATAAGGCAATGGCTCTGACGACATCCTGCGGCAACGTGGACATCCCGCAGAGGCCTTCATCGAGGTGTTGAAGGCGTAGGGTATTTCACTATCCCTACGCTCTCGCCTTCGCACTTTGCCAAGGCCACCACGAGGGCGGCCACCATGAAGGCGGCCACCATGATTCTTGCTTCTTGAAAGTAAGAGTCCTGAAGACAGCGGGCGCACCGGCTGGTCCGACGTAATCGAAATCGACAGACCATACCCGAGGCCAGTGCTCGTATTCCCAACTGATTACTTTTTGGTTGCCTGCTCCAATTATGTCGAGAGTTACTGCACGAGTTGGGTCTCCCAGTGCCTTCCTTACCTCGGCCTGAGTCATTCCCTGTGCCACCTTCCGCCAGCGGGACTCGAAGCTCGGGACGATTGATGAGATTAAAACGACGAGGGCAATAAAGATTACGACAGTTGCGACAAGTCTGGTTTTAGGTCGCAACGTGCGGCGGATGTCGGGTGAGTTCACTGTGCCATTGAATCACCCGCCCCCGCGCTTGCCAACGGGAACTTGGCACGATGAACAGTCTCCAGAGGCCTTCATCGGGTGTTGAAGGTGCAAGAGAGTGGAACCATCCCGGTCGTGCTGTCTGGCGTCTCGCCGGGCGGCTGTGATTCACGTCTCCGCCTTCGTAGTTTTCTTGCCCTTGAGGTCCCCGCGATAGGTCACACCCCAAGCGCGGGCTTTGCGGCGGCGGCTGGAGGCTTTGTCGCGTCGCAATCGGTAGTCGATCGTGTCCCACAGGTCCACGATCAGCGCATTCACGGCCGAACGTTGGCGGGCCACCGCTTCCTGTCCCCGATCGTAGGCTTCCTTGGCCGAGCTTTGGGCGTTTTCTCGCGTCTGGAGTTCGGTCGCGGCGGCGGTGACGGCCCCGATGCTCGGCCAACTGAGCGGCGCTCCACCCGCAGCCACGCGCCGGGCTTCACCGGCGGCGAGACGCTCGGCCCAGAGCAGCGCGTCGGCGGTGGTGTTGATGACGGGCACAGCCGCGCGCTTGATGACGAGGCGGTAACGGGCACGAACGCTGGCCTGAAGTTCGCCGCGTTCGATGGCGAAATTCAGCACCTGAATGAAATGGCTGATCACGCGCACGCAGCGGGTGAAGGCGGTATTGGCGTGGCTGGTGGTGCCGACCTGGGCGGCGAGCAATTTGCCCAAGGCGCCCCGGGCCTCAGTCCACGGGGCGAGCAACGTGCCAATTTGGTTAAATTGCTCGCTGGTAATGAGTTGCCTGGGTGCGGGTGTGGATTGGAACTGCTTCTGGCAGTTCTGCAAGGCCCGGCTGCGCTCGTTATCAGTGCGGGGAAGGAATCGAGATGGCATAATCGTCGCGTTGTTGATGGTGTATTGGTCCTGATAGGGCGTAAACTGGCTCAAAATCCACCGATTGCAATTCGGAACATGGAGTGGATGGATAAATCCTTCTAGATGCTGAAGCGAACAGGCATGTGGATTTAATAATCATGTCTGATGTATGTAGTATCATGACAATGGATGGTACAATCCATTAGCTTGATCGACCGCACAATAGACACGCGTCAGAAATCGTATTGCCGGTTTGCTTCGCCGATAGTGGTTTTTGGAATGAGAATGGGGCTGGCGGTTTGTGGAAGGGGAGTCTGAGAGGTGGGACTGGCCGCGGCGTAGTGGGCAAGGGCAGTTGTCAGGGTTTTCTGCGACCTTTGAATAGCGACACTGCCCCGGTGGTGTTGCAGGAGCTGGCGATTGTCATGAGCCATGGTAGTTCCCAGTGGTCGCGGGGTCCGCCAACCTGAAAACACGACGGGCGTGACCAGCCATTCTCATCCTTGCATTCAAGGGCGCGAACCGGAATCTTCCGCCCTCAAATATGCTGTTCCTGAAATGGTTTACGTCCGGAGCTGTCCGCCATGCCTGGCAGGCGGCCAGACACGTGGAGAAAATCCTTCAGCACCAGCGTGATCTCCTGACTCCCGAGGCCGTGAGCCTGGTCCAGACGGATATTGATGGCTTGTCCAAGCTCTGCCGCGAAGGGGACAAGAAAGCCATCACGGATTCCCTGGCGCGATTGGAGAAGACGGCCAACAAGTGGCTCAAGCCGTATCCGAATTCCGCCTTGCGCGAAAATATCGAGGTGGCCTTGGTGGCCATCGCGGTGGCCATGGCCATCCGCACGTTTTATCTCCAGCCGTTCAAGATTCCCACCGGCTCGATGCAGCCGACCCTTTACGGAGTGACGGAGGAGGACTTGCGGGGGCGCACCGATGTGAAGCCGCCGGGCGGACTGGCGGGGTTTTTCGAGTATTGGTTCAACGGGGTACAGTATTTTAGCGTCCAGGCTGAAACCAGTGGTGAGCTGGACTGGAAAGAACCAACCAAGCTGGTGCTCTTCAACCTCAAGCAGAGCTATAGCATTGGTGGCGTGCCGCAACGCCCGATCTGGTTTCCGCCCGACGATTTGTTTACGCGCGGCGGCGCCTACAAGGGCAGACTCGTCAAAGCTGGGGAGGACATTATCCGGCTGCGCGTGATCAGCGGGGATCATCTTTTTGTGGATCGCGTCAGCTATAATTTCCGGCGCCCGGCGCGCGGCGACATCGTGGTCTTCGAGACGCACGGCATTCAGGGCATCAAGGATCTGTCCTCCTCGCCCGAGATGGCGGACACGTATTACATCAAGCGCCTTGTCGGGCTAAGCGGCGAGAAGCTGACGCTGAAAAAAGACTACGACGTGCTGGACGTGAAACTGCGCAACCGCAATTACCCGAAGGTCCCCGTGGGCCATTTGATAATCAATGACACGAACGAAATCACGCACCGCGTCGCGCCCTTCGAGCAGCTCTACTCATTTCCCGACGTGGAATCGGGACGGGTGAAGACTTTTTCCTATCACGAGAACCACTACTTGGGCCACGCGCTCCAGGAGGCCCTGGGGGATGGCCAGTCCGTACAGGTGCGTCCTGACCGGTATTTCGTCATGGGTGACAACACGCTCAACAGTTCCGACTCGCGCTACTGGGGCGACTTTGAGCGCACGAAAGTAATCGGCAAGTCGTGCTTCATGTACTGGCCGATTGGCGGCACGACCTACAAGGGCGAAGCACGCCTGAGCCGGTTCGGCTGGTCGCACCGGTGAGCTAGGGCTCGGTCGCTTCTTCCGCAGGCAGCGCCGGGCCGGTGCGGATCAACTTCAGCGTGCTCGCGTCGAAGAATCCCGTTCCCTCCGGCCCGCGGTACTCGCAGATCAACTCCACTGACATGCGGCCGCTCACATCGAAAGCATAGCTCAACTTGCTCCAGTCGGCGGGCTGCGCGATGCCCCTGGTGGAGCGCTCGCCGGAGATGCGCAGGATGACGCCGTTTGTGCCGGGCGCGTTGGCGGGCAGGTTCTCCACCCGCGCCATGCCGGTGAATTCATAGTGCCCTTCATCCAGCAACACCAAGCTGCGCCACGCACCGCTGCTCTCGGGGAGGCGCCCGGTCACTTGGAGAATCTGGCGGTTGTTGGTCACGGTGCGGCCGGAAGTCGCGGCGCGGGTGCCCGCCTTGAACGACCACGCACCCAGGTGAACGCTTTGGTCGTCGGCCAGCGGTTCGGGGCGCTGCGGATTCTGGATCTGTTGCGCAACACTCCTTGAGCGCATCACCATGCGGGATTTGAGCGCGGCTACGTAGCTTTCGAAGCTATCACGCAGTTCCGCCCGCTCCGCGAGCGCCGGGCGCAGCCGTGCGGCCAGCTTGTCCACCCGCGCGTGCAACGCCTCGACGCGGAACTCATTGGTGGCCAATTGCTCGATGCGCGCCAGGTAACGCCGCCGCCCCTCGGGTGTCTCGAATAATTTCTTCGCCACGAAACCCTTGAACATCGGCGTGAGGCTTAACGTGGGCGAACTGGACACGCCGAACAACTGATCCAGCCCATGCGGAATGAACACCATCTTGTCCCGCGACACGTCGTGAAACACACGGTAGTTGTTGCAGCCGACCGCGTAGCCGTCCCAATGCACGATAAAATCCTCCGTGGCCGCGAAGGTGATGAACTCCTCCACGTCGAGCACCTTGGTCATTTGTGCGAATCGCTTCGCCGGATCTTTCCAGCACAGTGGGATCCGAAGCTTGGAATTCACGTGACTTGAAGTCGCG
>JADMIO011197751.1_pt1 | contig 45215 bp, 57 predicted proteins | sample 8958161 | NCBI WGS metagenome assembly JADMIO01 (sample SAMN16585339, study PRJNA669376) | soil metagenome | isolation source: Crop rotation soil | place: USA: Cullars Rotation, Alabama | collected 2011
GCCGCGACTTCAAGTCACGTGAATTCCAAGCTTCGGATCCCACTGTGCTGGAAAGCGCTTAGACTCCAGCGGTGTAGATGGCCGTAAACGAGGTCGCAGTAAATATGGTGCTAAACGTAAATAATCATGCGTAGAAAAGTTGTCCATAAAAAAAGAATTGATGCTGATGGCCGCTATGGGTCTTTGTTAGTGTCGCAGATGATCAACAAGATCATGCATGACGGTAAAAAGACGGTGGCCCAAAAGATCGTCTATGGTGCCCTTGAGCGTCTCGAGAAAAAGACAGGTAAGCCTGCCTTGGAGGCACTTGCTCAGTCACTCGACAATGCTGGTCCGCAGCTCGAATTAAAATCTCGTCGCATCGGTGGTGCTAACTACCAGGTGCCGTACGAAGTAAAAGGAGAGCGCAAGACAGTTATGGGTGTGCGGTGGATTATCGAAGCAGCCCGGAGCAAAAAGGGTATGCCGATGGAAGAGCGTCTCGCGGGTGAACTTATTGATGCATTCAACAATACTGGCAATGCGGTAAAGAAAAAGGCAGATAGCCACAAAATGGCCGAAGCAAACAAAGCCTTTGCCCACTTTGCCTGGTAACTTAATTGTGCAGGTAACGCCGCACATCAACATGCGGCGTTGCTCGTATATCAGTAGATTATGGCAGACTATGACCTGAAGAAAATTCGAAACATTGGTGTTATCGCGCATATTGATGCTGGAAAAACTACTACCTCAGAACGCATTCTGTTCTATACCGGTATTAGTCATAAAATCGGTGAAGTACATGAAGGAGATACTGTCATGGACTGGATGGAACAGGAGCGCGAACGTGGTATTACCATTACGGCCGCTGCTACAACAGCCTATTGGATGCCCACTGATGCCAAGAATAAAGATGAGCAGGTAAAGCTCAACATTATTGATACTCCGGGTCATATCGACTTCACTATTGAAGTAAAGCGTTCCTTGCGTGTGCTCGATGGCGCAGTTGTTGTATTTGATGGTGTTGCTGGTGTTGAACCTCAATCAGAAACCAACTGGCGGTATGCCGATGATTACAATGTACCGCGCCTTTGTTTTATTAATAAACTCGATCGTCTCGGAGCAAGTTTTGACCGTTCGTATCAGTCGATTTTAGAGCGCTTGAGTCCTACCGCCGTTAAGTTTCAGATTCCCAATGGTCACGAAGATCAATTCAAAGGCATCGTCGATTTATTGACGATGGAATACGTAACCTTTGAAGGTGAGAAGGGTGAAAAAATTATCAAATCAAAAGATATTCCTGAGCACTTAAAAGCTGAAGCTGATAAAGAACGAGCTGTGCTTATCGAAAAAATCGTTGAGCATGATGATGTTGCCATGGGCGAATATCTCGAAGGCAAAGAGATCGCTCTTGATCGTTTACGTACCATTGCTCGCAAGGCCGTCATTGCCGGTAAAATATATCCGGTGTTTGCAGGCTCTGCGCTTAAGAATAAAGGTGTTCAATTAGTACTCGATGCTGTTGCGTATTATTTGCCATCTCCAGCCGATATCCCGGCTATTAAAGGTGTAGATCAAAAAACTGGTGCTGAGATTGAAGTCCATGCTGATGAAGATGAGCCATTCCGTGCCTTGGCCTTTAAAACTGCCACTGACCCGTATGTTGGTTCATTGACCTTCTTCCGTGTGTATTCAGGCAAACTCAGCTCGGGCTCGTATGTTTTAAATACACGCACCGGAAACCAGGAGCGCATTAGCCGTATTCTGCGGATGCATGCCAATGAGCGCGAAGAAGTAAAAGATATCTACGCTGGCAACATTGCTGCTACGGTGGGTATGAAGGATACAAAGACTGGAGATACACTCTGTGATCCCTCTGTGCCCGTTATTCTCGAAGGTATTGATGTTCCCGAGCCCGTTATCTCTTTGCGCATTGAGCCTAAAACGAAAGCTGATCAAGAAAAACTTGGTCTGGCATTACGCCGTTTAGCAGATGAAGATCCAACCTTCCGTATTCGAGGAGATGAGGAAACGGGCGAAACTATTATCTCTGGTATGGGTGAGTTGCACCTCGAAATTATCGTTGACCGCATGAAGCGAGAATTCAGCGTGGAAGCTAATGTGGGCCGGCCGCAGGTAGCCTATCGAGAAACCATTAAAGAAACTGCTCAAGCAGAAGGTAAGTATATTAAACAGACGGGTGGTCGTGGTCAGTATGGTCACGTCGTCATGCGCGTCGAACCGCAAGAGCGGGGCACGGGCTTTGAATTCAAGAGTGAAATCAAAGGTGGTTCAATTCCTCAGGAATTTATTCCGGCTATTGAAAAAGGTGTGCGTGAAGCCGTAGATAAAGGCGTTATTGCTGGCTTTAACATGGTGGATGTAAAAGCTATCGTCACCGATGGTTCCTACCACGAAGTGGACTCTTCTGAAATTGCTTTCAAAATTGCCGGTGCTACTGCATTTGCAGAGTCGGTAAAACGGGCAAAACCAATTATTCTCGAACCAATCATGAAAGTTGAAGTTATTGTACCTGATAACTTTATGGGTGAAGCAACTGGTGACTTAAGTTCTCGCCGTGGGCGTATTGAAAAGATGGATGATCGCACGGCATTAAATCTTAAGGTCATTGATGCCAAAGTTCCGTTGTCAGAAATGTTTGGCTATGCCACGACGATTCGCTCCCTGACTCAAGGCCGCGGAGTGTTTACGATGGAATTCTCGCACTACGAAGAAGTACCGGCCAACATCGCTCAGCAGATTATAGAAGGAAAGAAATAAAAGATCATACTGTTTTGACAAAATAACACTTTCGGTGTTATTTTGTTTTTGCTAACAAAGGAGGAGTTCATGAAAGTGATCATTGAGATTGATTTTCCCAATGCCGGGCGGCTACCCCAGAATGTTGATGATGGTGAAACAAAAATTGAACTCCATCTGAAAACTGGAGGGGGCGCGGTTGCCACCGGCTATCGGGAAACTGCCGAATATGGCACCGTTACTCGAGTCATGATCGAGAAGCAGTAATGCCATACGTTTATAAAATGCGCGACTATGCACCCTGGCCTTCCTACCAGAGTCGAGGCGCAGCTGAGCGTATGTTGCGAGATGCTGCGGCGGAGTGGGTAGGGTCATTAGCACACTTGCGCACTGAGTACGACGTGCGCATCGGCATGATCGAGGCTGATGCTGCTGCTACCCAACGAGCGATCAGTGACATTCACGTAACGCCTTCAATGAGCAATGAAGAGCGGGGTGAAATGTCAGATCGTCTCGATACACTGATTTTTCAGCGCCGCGAGTGTGACCAGCGTCGGGGTCAGGTGATTGCGCTTCGTGATCAGCTCCACGTGGAATTTCTGGAAAAGTATGCGTGCAAAGTAATTGAGCGTAATAGTACACATTATCTGATTGCCTGGACAACATCCGAAGGCGCCGTAGAGCATCCCGTGCCACTCATGGATTGGCACGGAGCAGCAGTAAGAGAAGTGGATACACCACTCTCAGCCGCAGAAGATATGCGAATCCGTACTCACCTTGAACGTCGTCTTCGTGAAGCACCGGTGGAAATCAGATCACCACTCCTATGTTAAATCCAACCCGGCTCACGCCGGTTTTCTTTTACAACGAGGAATACTATACTAAAGCCACCTTATGGAAGATAATGTCACAAAAATCAAGGATCGCCTTGATATTATTGATCTCATTGGCAGCTATATTAAGCTGCAAAAGGCAGGTATTAACTATAAAGCTCGCTGTCCATTTCATAATGAGAAAAGTGGTTCTTTCTTTGTTTCTCCTGAGCGTCAAATCTGGCACTGTTTTGGGTGTAACATGGGTGGGGACATGTTCACCTTTGTCGAGCGTATTGAGGGAGTAGAATTTCGCGAAGCGTTACGTATATTGGCAAATCGAGCAGGTGTGGAGCTTTCATTTAATCATGACGGTAATGTGCAGCAGGGAAAAGCACCTTTACTTGAAATTGCTGAACTTTCGACTCGGTTTTTTCAGAAGCAGCTACATGAATCTGAAACAGGGAAGCGAGCCTTAGCCTATTTGCATGATCGCGGTCTCACTGATGAATCAATTCAAAGCTTTCGACTCGGCTTTGCTCCCGACCAGTGGCAGTCATTGGGGGATTTTATTGGTCGTCGGTATAGTACCGACCTCATTGCCGCTGCTGGTATGACCGTGAAAAAAGATGCCGGTGGTCATTACGATCGTTTTCGATCCCGTATCATGTTTCCCATTGCCGACAGCACCGGGCAGATCGTCGGTTTTACGGGCAGGGTATTTGATGAAGGGACATCGCGGACAGGTTCAGGTACTGAAACGGCGGCAAAATATGTTAACACGCCACAATCCACACTCTATGATAAAAGTCGAGTACTCTACGGTTTAGATAAGGCAAAGCTGCCAGCCCGTCACAGTGGGCACTGCGTGCTCGTAGAGGGAAATATGGACGTGATCATGTCGCACCAAGCCGGTGTTCCTCATACCGTCGCTGCCTCCGGCACTGCACTCACCGAACCTCAGTTGGTATTAATCAAACGCTATGCTGATACTATTGATATGTGTTTTGATGCGGATGAAGCGGGCACTGCCGCTATGGATCGGGGAGTGATGCTCGCTCTTGCTCGAGGTCTCAATGTGAATGTTATTCCACTCAATGAGCGAGGGATTAAGGACCCTGCTGATTATGTGAAAGCATACGGTACTAAATGGGCCGAAGTGGTGGCACAGGCAGTGCCTTTCATGGAGCATTATTTTAAGGCGACCCTTGCCCAGAGTGATATCAGTACTGGCTTAGGTAAGAAAATGTTTTCAAAACGACTACTGCCGTTTGTGGCTGCCCTCACGAATCGAGTAGAACAGGCGCACTGGATTAATGAAATCGCCTTGACACTAAAAGTGAAGGAGGATATCATCGAGCAAGAGCTTTCAGCTATCAAGCTACCGAAGCCTTCGAGCTTCACCGATGAGCAGAGTCCAGCGCCCCGTGCCACGGTTACCACCGCGCTCCCGGCCGTTGAGGAAGATCTGCTATCACTCATTTTTAAAGAGCCGTCACTGGCTCACGAAATACCGGATAACATCCGGGGTTATCTCTCGCAGCCATTCTTTGCTCTTTTGACCGAAGCTGAGTCACTATTCTCCAAGCGTGCTCCTGCCGCTGAAATTGTGTCCCATCTGACCCAGCAACCGTCATTACAAAGTATGGCGATGAATATAGAAGTAGCGTATCTCAAATGCCAAGAACTCTGGCAGGATACGCCGGACAACCGCTTAGCCGCGGAATTTCATAAAATTTTAGGGCATCTCAAGCGACGAGGTATCATGGCAGCCCTCGATACTTTGCAGCTCGATATTCGCCAGGCGGAACAGCATCGCGATGCAGCCAATTTGAAAGAACTGGTTGCTCGGTTTTCGGCCCTATCACGTGAACTCGTTGAATAGCGTTTTATATCTATGACTAAAGTAAAAAAGAAGGTGCTGAAAAAAAGCACTGCACATGCTGCTGGCAAAAAAAAGTTAACGGTAAAGAAGCCGGCTAAGTCCTCAAAACCTGCAAAGCATAAAGCTAAAAAAGCTGCCAAAGCAGCTAAGTTTGTTATTTCCGAAAATGCCATTGAGCGTCTCATTGAAAAAGGTAAGCACCGAGGTTTCGTCACTGAATCAGAAATTTTACATACCTTTCCTAATATCGAAGTTGATGTCACCGGTATCGAACGTCTGTATGAGCGCCTCGAAGCAGCCAACGTAAATGTTGTCGATACGGGCAAAGTCTTTGCCGAAGGTATGGGCAAGGAGCATGAGGAAAAAAAGAAGCTCGAAGCTGAGCAACTTGATGCGGGCCCTGATTCCGTGCAGATGTATCTGCGTGAGATTGGTCGTTATCCTTTGTTAACTGGCGAAGAAGAAACTGATCTGGCTAAGCGTATTGAAAAGGGCGAAGATGCAGCCAAACAAAAGCTCATGCTCTCGAACTTGCGTCTTGTTGTTTCGATCGCAAAGAAATACGCGACACGTTCCGCTAACCTCACTCTGCTTGACTTGATTCAAGAAGGAAACATTGGTCTCTCCCGTGCGGTTGAGAAGTTTGATTACAAAAAAGGATTTAAATTCTCAACGTATGCTACCTGGTGGATCCGCCAGGGTATTACTCGTGCTCTTGCCGATCAGGCCCGCACCATTCGTATTCCGGTGCACATGATCGAAACGATCAACAAGTATCAGCAAGTTGTACGTCGGTTAGTCCAAGACCTAGGCCGTGAACCATTACCTGAAGAAACCGCTGCGGAGATGGGAGTCGATGTCGATAAGATTCGACACATCATAAAAATCTCTCAAGATACTGTCTCACTCGAGGCTCCGGTCGGTGATGAAGATGGTGATTCACTCTTGGCTGATTTTGTCGCTGATGAAGAGGTAGCCTCACCGGAGACGACTGCTGGCCGACGTATTTTGCGTGATCACCTCAACGAAATTATTAACGATCTCTCCCAACGCGAACAAAAAATTCTTGAAATGCGCTTTGGTTTAGCTGATGGGGTTACTCATACCCTGGAAGAAGTGGGCAAGGTGTTTGGTGTCACTCGTGAACGTATCCGCCAAATTGAAGCCAAAGCTCTCGATAAGATTCGTCAGCATCGCAGTGTTGAGAAACTCAAAGGGTACTAAGTTTATCGTTTCTCTTCTAAAAACGGCCCTCATGGCCGTTTTTAGATTCTTGGCACGTTGCAAAGACCCTATTTCTTGCTACAATAGCCCGGTATTAGACCATTCCGGGGTAGCTCAATGGTAGAGCGGCGCGCTGTTAACGCGATGGTTACAGGTTCGAGTCCTGTCCCCGGAGCAGCCGAAAATATGAAAATTTTTGCCATATACTCAGTAGTTAAGACCGATGGTAAATCAGAAAGACTGAAAACGTTTAGAAAAAATTACGATGAACTATATGAGCTCCATGTTACTTTAAAACAGCCTGTTCGAATTAATGAAAACGAAGTGAATGAGGTAAAGCAAATTTTTTCAAGGTTAGATAAACCAAATTCAAGAATAGATGTTATTTTTAACAAAATACGAGGAGATGGAAAAGTATTAATGTTGGATGCAGAAGAAAATAGGACTCTCATGGATTTGCAGAAAAGGATTTCGGGATTATTAAAACCCTACAACTCGTATGTAGATGGGGATACAGAACAATATGAAATTGATTTCAAACCCCATATTACGGTTGCCAGAAATATTGATGAACAGGTTATTTCTTCTGTGAAGGAGCAGCTAATAAAGATACTTCCCGTAGAAGCATTTATTGACAGTCTAACCCTCGCCATCGTAGACCATATTTCACCAGAAGAGTCATTAAACCCTAATAATTTAACAGAAATTAAGTTCTAACTTCTTCTACGATTCTGAGTATTGTAGGAAATATCATATGACAACAACAAATCCTTGGATTAACTTTAACGGAAATGCTGAAGAGGCGTTTACGTTCTATAAGTCTGTATTTGGTGGAGATTTTGCAAAAATCATTCGGTTTAAAGATCTTGCAAATCCCGAATATCCGGTGGCTGAAAAGGATCAAAATAAAATCATGCTTATTACGTTGCCTATTGGTAAACATACAATGCTCATGGCAAATGACGTTCCAGAAATTATGGGACGCGTTAATGAGAATGAAAACAGAAGTAAAATTTCAATTCATACTGAAAGCAAAGAAGAGGCAGATAGATTATTTAGCGGTCTTTCTGCTGGCGGAGAAATGGAAGTACCAATGAATGATGGTCCGTGGGGATCTTATTTTGGTATGTTGAGAGACCAATACGGTATTGAATGGATAATTGAGTATTATCAAACAACTGAGTAAGAAAAATCTATGCCGATCGTCAGAATTGATTACGAAAAGGAAAAATTGTCTCCTGAGCACATACGCACTGTCGCTAGTAAACTCCAAGAGTTCGTTGCTCAAGTGACGGGTTATATGCCAGCAGAGATTTCAGTTTTTGCGTCCGAGAATCAAGTTACTGTAAATGCTGCACCAGTAGAGATCTATGTGTATGCGACCTTTTCTGATAGTACAGAAGAGAAGATGGAACAAATACTTAAAGAGCTTGCTGATCTGATTACTCCTTTCAAGAAAGAGCAAGGAATTGAAGTGCCGTTTAATCTCTCGGTAGTTAAAATGAACTGGAAATTTAAACTCGAGGTGTAATTGATTAACTTTTTATTGGTATGACGAAAAAGATTTCTGGGGGAGTGGCACATACACTGCCTACAGATTTACGAAAAACTCTTGCTTCCGACCCCAAAGCACTTGAGCTATGGGAGGATATTACACCACTAGCACGTAACGAGTGGATCTGTTGGGTTATCTCAGTAAAACAATCCGATGTACGGCAAGAGCATGTTGCTCGCGTGCGCTCTGAACTTAAAGAAGGGATGCGCCGCCCCTGTTGCTGGTATGGCTGCGTTCACCGCAAGGACAAGCCCTTAAGTGCTTCACAAAAGTGGGTTCTAGGCCGGAAATCGAAAAAGAAGTAGTGAGTTACGTCGGGGCTTTTGTTTTTGTAATTTTTGGAATAGCATGTACTCCGAGGAGGGTATATGACTCGGCAAGAAGAAGACCAAGTCCATCAGAGCTTTCTCAGACAGCTTGAACATGACCCTGCACTTCAAGAGGAAATTCGGGCCTCAATCAAAGAGGTCGCCAGCGGAGAAATTGTAACCGTGCAGGAGCTTCGGCTCATATTAGAATCTGATCAGAGTAATTGAATGAGTTGGGAGAACTCTGAAAAACAAGACACCGTTAAGGTGTCTTTTTGTGTACACTATTATACAATAAAATAGGTTTTAATGTCTCCCATTTTTCAGAATATAATCAAATGGAAAGGGGCCCAAATACAAGAGTTCAAAGTGAGCAAGTGGATCTCATACATCCTGACTTTAAGATGTCTGTCCTGCGTTTCCATCAAAACCGTGCGTGGGATAGAACAACGATGGGTAGACTTGAGGATTCTGTAAAAATTGGCTTTTCTTTTGATGATCCACAGTTGTTGAATGAATGTCCGTTTGTGTGCAAAATTTCCGTTGATACTAAGGGAGAGTATCGTTATTTTGGTGTTGCATACGGCACTTTAAAGGAACAAGAAGCATTAAAGCAGTGGGCGGCAAAATTTCCTCAAGCAAAACTATTTACCTATAATGGCGATTTTATTGAAAACGTCAGTGAACTACATTGACAAATATTAATATTATATATATTATACAGAAGCTTTCTTTAAGGAGAACGTATGGCAGGATTGTGGGCGAGCGACTTGGCCGGATATATTTTGCTGAGCATGCAGCAGTATCCGGAACCTGAAAGGGGAAAGATCCTTAAGCTCTACTTCATTCTGTGGCAAGGCCGCCGCGCTTCTGTTATCACAGAGGCGGTGCTCTACTCAGCGGGGGCCTTCGTATTTAGTCATGCGTTAGGTTCCATGATGTTTGCAAATCATCCCGCTGGGGTCATGATTGTTTCACTTGTTGCTACGGTCATCACGGCAATCATAAGTCTCTTGTGGGCCTATCGGATGCAAATGAAGCGACGTAAGGAAATCACGGGCTTAGTTCGTCAGGACTCCTCAATGAAGTCGCTTCTCATGGATCTTACAACAATCGATCCTGATGTTGCTCCCGAGATCAACAAAATTCTTCTAACTGTTCGCGAAGCAACCTAAGACTACACCGCCCGGCGGTGTCTTTTTTATTTGGAGGACTATGCTGCACGATCTTGCTCAACCGTTTGCAGGCTTTCTTCGCTTTCAATCTGGTCGAGGATTTCTTCTATATACTTTTTTCCTAACTCACCGCTGGCCTCAATATCTTCAGGTTTGTTCCCAAGTATTTTTATATCAGTAGGCCCTTCGGGTGCCATAAGAATCCCGATTTTGACATTTTGGTGCTTTTCGGCGGAATGAATAGCTTCACGGACTTGATCGTCCATCGAAGCGATGGTAGTCGCCAGTTTTGTTTTAAGAACTATCTTACGAGCGAGGGGTATCCTGCTGGTTATCTCTCGGACAATATCTGCCAATGGTTGTGGCAAACCGCTTTTCAGGATTCCAATAAGAGATTTATTTGGTACAGTCTCTTTGACCATGATTGCTTTAGAGAGTGACACATGGGGAATTACAAACATATGGGTTACCGGTTTGCCGCTCGATTTTTCAACTTTTTCTAGTACATCCTCCGTCGGAATAGGATAGATTCCTCCGTCGCCATATATTTGGCCCTGGATCTCAATTTTCTTGCCATAGTATACGTATATCGCAGATGAAGCATGCAGAGCGGTATTTGGATCTACTCCACCTTCATTCACATTAAGAAGTTCTGGTTCGTTAGTCTCCATGTTCGTGGCGTATATCAAAAACTTCTGCTTATTTTTTTTCAGATTTTCGATAAGCGCGTTAACGTTCAGTTTGCTTTTTACCACGTCAAAAAATCGGTCGAGATCCAAGGGTGGCCGTTTATCTTTAAGAATGTGACGAGTAATAATACGGTGAGGAGTATAGAACCCTGGTTTCGCTGAGACCTCATTGAGGAGCGTTTTTCCTTCGCCAATCTGATCTGCAAGTGCAAAGGCTGCCTGCACAGATCCCACTGACATGCCAATAACTGTTTTGAAGTTCTTGAGGTATCCGCGTTTCTGCAGTGCTTCTATGACTAAGTTACTAATATTGCCTCCCTCTCCACCACCGGGCAAAAGGAGTACTCCGTTTACTTCCTTACCTTCACCTTCAGGATCAGTTTCTATTTTTCGTATTGCCTTAAGAACCTCGTAGCAGCCTTGTCGTAACTTTTCCGCAAATTCACTCCGCTCTCGATCAAGAGCCTGATTCTCTCGCCAGGCCTCTGACTCCATACACCATTGTAAAAGCATCTCTGGGTCAGCTGGCTCGGATTCTACTATTTTGCGTATAACACTACGGTTCTGAAATTCATCCGCTTGCTTTTGCCATCTCTGTTGGTGAGAGATCCGCTGCTCTTCAATTGATTGTTGCTCTGTCTCTGTGAATTGTGGAGACTCTTTTCCCATAAGTGCAGTATATCAGGCTCTCTAATCACTATAATATTGACTTATACAGCTATTATTGTATAATGTCATAACTGAGAAGGAGGTGTTTGTGCTGGACCTCACGTTGAAATACACGCCCCGAGAGTGGATCCTCGAAGAGGTGACGATCACTCAGGAGTTGAGGGATCTCGACGCTTGTCTCAGTACCGAGCAGGAGAGCGGTCTCACCAGCTGCGGTTCCGACAGCGAGTACGCTCGACGTCGCTACGAACAGACGGGATCACTCGATGGCCTGTTCTTCTACGATACGGAGCAGATCATGATGGGCTGTGGGAGGTCGCACTTCGGCCAGATGCGCCTGGGTCGACTGATCAGCTCCTGGCGTGGATACACTCCAGGCACGCTCATCTTCGTGATCGCCAAGGGTGTCGACGAGGGGAAGTTCACCGTCGGCATCGAGAAGAAGTAACAGAGGAGACAGTGTGACCAAAAATAAGGGGATCGATGTGGCAATGGCCCTAATGCAGACCATTGTCGATGATAATAAGAACGTCGGACTCACATACGAGAAGAAGGACGGTATACTCCAGCCTAGAGAATTTTTTACTTCTCTGGAGGCGGCTCAGGGTAGAATTTCGGATATTTTGATCAATCCAACTGTCGTAGGACTCTGGGTTGGTACCCGAACAGAATTTGAAACCGAATTAGGTCTCTTACTCCGCCAGCTGCATGGACTACGTGGATTCGGTGCGGCATCAATTTCGTCAGGCATGAATGGAAAGGTTTACGATATTTGGTTTTAACCTCAACCGCTTAACAGCGGTTTTTTCTATATTGATCTCATCTGCAAAGCGGTCATTCATTGACACGAGTCTTCATTAGTCTATAAATAGATTATCTTATAATTTTTTAATTAAACTACTATGACCAAAGGAACATATATAGATGGTTTCGTGATCCCGGTACCGAAGAAGAATACTCAGAAGTATAAAAAGATGGCTGAGGAAGCGAGAGTGGTATGGCTAAAGTTTGGAGCTCTCGATTACAAAGAGTGTATCTTGGAGAATGAGCGACCTGACAAAATGGTTGCAGTGACATTTCCTCAAATGGCTAAGGTCAAACCCGGCGAAACGGTGTGGTTCTCATTTGTCGTCTATAAGTCTAAGGCTCATCGCAATGAAGTGAATAAGAAGGTCATGGCCTATTTCAGCAAGAAGTATGGCAAAGATGCTATGAAAGAAATGCCGTTCGATATGAAACGCTTTGCATACGGGGGTTTTAAGGTAATGACGGGCTAATAACTCTTATGGCTGAGATTAAGACGAAATTAACCAAAGAGAGCGCCAAGAAGTTCGTTGAGTCTGTATCTGATGAGGCTCGGCGCAAAGATGGTCTTGTTTTGTTGAAACTGTTTACGAAGATCACCGGTGAGACACCACGCATGTGGGGCACAAGCATTGTTGGTTTTGGAAAATATCATTACAAGTCAGAACACAGTGCTCAAGAAGGTGATTGGATGCTCACTGGTTTTTCACCGCGTAAACAAAATCTCACACTGTATATAGTGCCGTACAAGACAACTATTCCAGGATTTAACGATCTTCTTAAGAAACTCGGCAAACACAAGATGGGAGGTGGTTGCCTCTACATTAATAAACTTACCGATGTGGATCTCAAAGTCCTGGAGCAACTTATTAAAAAATCATACACGCACAGAAAAAAGAAGGTATAGAGAAAACTCTTAACTCCTACCATCTCAGACTACTGTAGTCGAATATTTTTCCTACAAGATACTCTCTTCTGCCCACATTACATCGTTTCATTAATCGTGTTGAAAGAAAAAGCCAAGAGGCCTTGTTTGGATACACGAGAAAGTCCCACAATATATGAAGTAACAAAGAAAAAAATAGTGCTAGACCAAAGACTTGATTGCCCCAGACAGCTCCCATCAATCCAAACAATACAGCCATATCTATTCCGTGAAATATATGTGGGCTATATCCTAAGGCACCATGGGCTTTTGTTCCAGTATAGTTTGGGATCTTCAAGATTCGTTTACAAATGTAATTATTGAAGAGATGATCGCTATCGATTAAAAAAGCCCCTACGGTAAATATGAATAAGGAGGAATATAAATCCAAGCCGTGAAAATAAAAGATACCCGTAATAAAGAATGCTAAGAGGGCATGAATTGTCTCATCAATATAGAAATTGTATTTGCCCGCGATGCTCTTCATTACCATATTGGTATCTTAGCAACTCTCTCGGAGATACACTATTAGATTAATTTGACTAAATATTAATAATGTGTTATTTTGTTATCGCTGAAGGAGATGTGTTCTATAACCCACGAGGGAGGCACTATGTTTTCTAAAACCGAATTAGAGATCATGGCCCGACTGCTCGAGATGGCGTCCAATGAATTCACCAATCATGGATGTAATGATTTTACCCTTGCTGCTACGCCTGAAAGTATTGCATTAGTGAAACGGGCGGAATATGAGGAGGGCGGAAATGCTGAGCCCTATGTTCGGGAGGGCAATGTAAACACTCAAGATTGGGTGCTGATGGAATATCTCAAGAGACGCTGTTTGGAAGAGTCAGCAAAGCTTGCCTAAGATGTGCGGATCGCTATAGAGCGATCTTTTTATTTTTGGCCTGAGAATGATACTATGTGCATATGATACAAGAAGATAAAGCCCAAAATCAGGAGGATTGGCTCAATGAGCATGGTGAACCTGATATTGAATACCTCAACTCTTTGGCCACCGATGGAGGGGCCGAAGCGTTGGAAAAGCTGAAATCAATTGCTGAGGACTTAGATGTGGAATATAACTCTGGTACCTCAACCGAAGAACTAATTGAAAGAATTAGAGCTGCGGTTGAAGAGAACCAAGACTCTGGCCTTCAACCTACTACTTGATGGTATTTGTATACATCACAGACCATCATAATTATAATGTGATGTTTATTGGCATATGAATATCCTGAGCAGATACATCGAGTACATACGCGATAACCCTCAGGGCTATTGGTTTAAGCGACGGCTGTTTGGATGGGGATGGACACCGGCAACGTGGCAGGGGTGGCTTGCTATGTTCATATATGTAGCACTAATAATCGCGCGCGTGCTTACGCTTCCACACACGATGTCTTTCAAAGCTGCACTCATTACCTTTATTGGTCCGATTTTTATACTTACCTTTGCTTTTATATTGCTGGCATACAAAAAAGGAGAATCTCCCCGGTGGCAGTGGGGCATCCCCGATAAAAAAGACCGCACATAGACTCATTTCCATACGTTACGCTCGCAGGCGAATATCATACGATAGGATATGTTCGTAAAAATTATTTTAAATTTCTTCTGTGGCCTCGTGGGTGGGTATGTACTTGAGTTACTCTACCGCTCAATAATGGCACGTCGGTTTGTAAGGCCACTTCTTTCTAATGCTCTTTTATACGCATATACGACGATATCCCTCTATATACTCTATGTACGTCCTATGCCGCTCGGTATCACTATCGCGCTTATCTTTATCATTCCTACATGTATCGAGTTTTTAGTCGGGTACTACTATATGCGCATCAGAAATATACGGCCGTGGAGCTATCAGAGTAATCGATTTAATTATAAAGGGCTGATCTGTTTAGAGTTCTCTGCATACTGGTTTGTCCTAGCACTCGTCTATTACTTTATATTGCTACCACTGATACTTCAGATTGGGCGCTATTAATTTAATGTTTACTATGATAATCTGCGCCTCATCAGCGTTTCGAGCTCCCTGATTCTTATATTGTAATGCACATACAGGCCCTATTCTCACGCCAAGCATTCGGCACATATATTCGCCGACTTATTGTTCGATTTCCGATTATCCTTGCAATTACGGTTATTACCACCGTTTGTTTTATTAGGACGGCACTTTCGAATGGAGAAAACTACCGCTTAGTGTTTGCTGCGGCTTTAGCATTTCCATGGACTATTTTTGCTGCTCTTCTAGCAGAGAGGTTTGAGTGGCGCCGGCTATACTCATTGTTTGTACAACTCGGCACTGCACTCCTGGCCGTTTCATATTATTTCCTTTTTCCCTCTGATGTTACTGTTGCTACTCCCATCGCTTTTATAAGATGGGGAATTCTGGTGGTGATTGGTTGCATTGCTTTCTTATCTCTGCCATACGATTTTAAGGATGCACAGCGGTTATGGTATAGCGGTGCTAAAGTTATTCGCAGCGCACTCATTGCCCTCATATTTGGGATCGGTTTAGCACTCGGATTGATGCTGGCTACCTTTGCAGTGAGTTATCTTTTTGGAATCCTTAATCATCATGAAGATACGATACTGACCTATGTAAACTCAATTGTGTTCGGTATTTTCACCACCTGGCTATTCTTGGCACAGTTACCAAGTCCAAAGAATACAACTCCGGTAGGGCTGGGTAAAATTCCACAACTGTTTTTAGAATACATTTGGCTTCCCGTCGTGGCAGTCTTCCTTGCTATCTTATACGTATATTTTGGTAAAATTCTTGTCACCTGGCATTGGCCCGAAGGGGGAGTTGCCAATTGGGTACTTGGCTTTTTGTCACTTGGTTTTCTTGCATACCTTATCTCGTATACTACTGATACCTATTCACCGCGTGCAAAGCTTCGTTATTTCAATACATTTTTTCTGACCGGATTACCGATGCTGGGCATTCTATTTTTAGCAATCGGATTGCGTATTCAGCAGTATGGTATTACCGAAAAAAGATATCTTGTGGTGGCGGGCGGAATACTACTCCTTATACTTTCTTGTTATTACCGTTTTAGCAAAACCAAAAAAATTCAGTTCATTCCGTACCTCGTAGCTCTATTTTTGTTAGTGGCATCAGTGGGACCTTTTAATATGTTTTCTGTATCGTTAGCAAGTCAGACACATCAGTTGCAGCATCTATTGGAGAAAAACCAGATGCTTCAAAATGGGAAAATTGTTTCTATGAAAAATGAGACACAACTGCCTCCGGAGGATGTAGAGCGTATTACATCAATTGTCAGATATCTTGTAGATTTTAAGGGTCTCAATCGTATCCAGCCATGGTTTGCCGCCCCCATTGAAATTGCTACATCAGGGTATGAGACCGAACGAAATATTTTAAAGAGTCTCGGTTTTACTACAAATGGTTACGTTTTAGATACGACTCAATTCTCATTCGCAAATTACCCGCGGAATCGAATACCTCAAACAATTGATGTACGTAATTATGATTATGTTATTGAAGCAGTTCGAATGCTGAAAGGGAATCAACCTGAAGATGTATCTGCTGGAGATTTTGGTAATTTTCGCTTCTCATTGAATCAACCAGCAACCATAACTATGCTACGAAATGGTGTATTCTTGGGCTCCATAGATCTGGCACCACTCATTAGAAGTCTCCGAACGACCTATGGAACGAAAAGTGCCAAACAATACTTGAGAGACGATGAGCTCACACAAGTGATTCAAACTAATAAAGGCAGTCTACAATTTATTATTACTGATATCTCAGGTGATGTTCAAGAAAATGGTACTGTTAGTATTTGGGACATATCATTTACTATCTTAGGATCTCGGTAATAAGAGCTTATGGAATGGGTAGCGATTTATCATAGAGTACCTGAAATGTACGCCCATCTCATCAAGGGTTTTTTAGCTGAAAATAATGTTGAATGCAGGTTACAACCGGATTCGTCTGAATTTCGAGGAAAAGGTGCGGGTCAGAATTTGAAATTTCTTATATTAGTGCCTCAAGAAAAAGTTGAACAAGCGATACATGTGTTACAAGAACAGCAAGAACTTAGTACTGCTGAATTTACTCATACTGAACCTGTTGTTTTAGGAAACGATCGAAAATTTGCACTTATGTTTGTTACCATAGTGATTGGTATACCATTTATTTTCTTGCTTATATGGCTGCTTCAGTAAGTATTGAATTATTTTTTTATTGTGGTATCGTAAGACTAAGAAAAAGCTAAGCGATGCATCCGCAATTGGGCGGGCAGAGTAAGGCAAAAGGAGAAGTACCTTGAGAACGATTGTGATTGGTGATGTCCACGGCTGCTACACGCAGCTTATGGATCTTTTGGATGCGGCAAGTGTAGGGGCAGGAGACAAGGTTATTCTATTAGGTGACTTTGTTGACCGGGGCCCTGACAGTCCGGCGTGTCTGGAATTCGTGCGGCGGAATGCTTCTATCATGGGGAACCATGAGTATAAGCACATTCGATTTCGTAAGGGGATTCTCAAGCAGCTGAGTCGTTCACAGATTGGTGCACGACAGCAGTGGCTAGATCGAGGTCTGGATTACAACGCTGCAGTGGATTTTATGGAGACACTGCCGTTCTATCTCGATCTCCCGGAAGCATTGCTAGTACACGCAGGACTCTGGTGTGGTCTTCCCTTGGAGCGCCAGGATCCACGGGTACTCGTCGGAGGTATGTCACAGCGTCATATTTGTGGCATTAATCCTTTGACCGGCTATCCCTACTGGTGCGCGTATTATCCAAAGGATGCCAAGCCGGTGTTATTTGGTCATCTTACTATTCGTGGTAAGGTGCCACGGCAAGAGAATATCTTCCCGCTTGATACCGGTTGTGGTAGTGGAGGACCACTGACCGCGCTTTCGCTCCCTGACTTTACAACGTATCAGGTTGCAGCGCGGCAGACATAGTTTTTGCCCCGCGCTTGTGTCTCACACAGTGTGGGGTTTTTGTATACCGCGTCACACCTTTTTTATTTCAGGAGAAATGGTATAAGTAACGTATATGGCAAAACGACGGAAAGCCCATGGGCGGAGAGTGAAGTCTCATTCTCATAAAACAAAGAAGCGTTTAGCAGTAAAGCATGCGATGTTGGCAGAGCGGAAAGCGAAGGTTAAATAACTATTTGCTAACACATATAAGGCGACCTCGGGGTCGTTTTATGTTTTTAGGAGGGACTAACATTGACATATTAAAATATAATGTTATTGTATACAGTGCTCATAAGGAGGGCTTATTCGTGACCGTGGCGTATGTGTTTGAGGTTGCACTGGAAGGAAAGCCTTTATACGGAGCATTTTTAGAAAACGGGACAGATATAGCGTGTCCCACTATTAACGAGTTAGCCGATAAGCTCGCTGAGCTTATGGCTACATTGAGAGCTGGCAGCGAGTCGTTTGAGGTGGTGTGGATCTCCTTTGAACCGCCGGGAGACATCATTGATATCGGAGATGGTTCGCCCCGACTGACATCAAGACTTCTTAGGGAGGAGCGCCAAGCCTTTATGGCAGCATACACTAAGAAGCCTGATGCAGTAGAGTCCTTTCTTCGAGATATCTAGTCACCACAAGGAGAGAGTGTGAGAACTCAAACGGCGACTCCCCAGTACCTGTTAGCTGAGATTGAAAGAGATCTCGATGAGTATCATCAGACAGATGATAGGAATGCCCGAGACACTATCTATCAGCGATTCAATGCTATGTGTCTTCGGCTTCAAGAGATACTGTTCTCTGAGACTCAGCTCGAAGAGATGAAACAAGGCTTGCGGTCGTTGATCGCCCAGGCCATTCAAGATCCTACTGTTAGTTCTATTATTGAGGTGATGATTATGTCACTCACCTGTGATGATCCCACCGAAAAGAAGGACGAGTCGGCTGTAGCGATGCCTGCACTTGAGTCTGCGCCGCTTGAGAGCGTAAAGGCTAAGATTCTGAGTCTTTCTGAGAGTCGACGATGCGGCAACAAATTCAGTCGTTTTATGAGACTGCTTGCGGAGGCCTTCAAGAAGCCTGAGGTGACCGTTGATGGCTTCGTCTGGGCTATCGAACGTGCGCTCTTCAATCCCGCAGGGGACTTTGATGAGTTCGATCGAATGAATATCCGTAATGACGTTCCGCAATTTGTTGATGCTATATTCAGCGGACAGCTCGCTACGGATATTAAGGTAGAGCTTGCGCGCATCAAGCAGGGTACTCATAATCTGGGGTAAGGTGATGCCTCCTAAGAAAGCTTTAGACCCGAAGGTAGCAGCGGTGCTACGACATGCCCTTATGAGAGAGGCTGTCGATTGGGCGATTGGTAACTTTACGAATTGGAGCAAGAAGCCCCATCGCAAGATCAAGACACTACTGCGTGCATACGCAGCCGCAAGTGCAGAAAAGGTTATTGCTGGTGATGCTCCGATGCCCGATATGGCTAACGACCCGAGATGGCGAATAACTCTTTCTGAGCGCGCATACGCTCTGGTGGACTATTCGCACTTCGCAGAAATGCACGGGCCTGCCATCAGAGGATCTCTGAATGCTATTCTTGGTGAGGATAGAGCGTGGATCTACGGGCACGCCTTAAGAAGAATTGCTCAGTATGCAAGCAGTGTGGCATACATGGTGAAGAATGACCTTGATCCCGAGCTGCTTCGGATTTGACCAAACCCCCTTAGGGGTTTTTATTTTTGTGCAATAAACGAGATTATGATGTCTCTGAGAAGACTTGCATATATATCGAAAATATTGTATGACAAGTATATGAAAAAGCTCTATCAATACGCAGTGATAAGCCTTATATTGTTCTCGCTCTTTTTTGTGCCAACGACTCAGGCAGCGAATCCCACATTGTCGATTAGCAACACCAACTCTTCACAAAGTCAGATTACGGTCACGGGTGATGCCAATATGGCCGTTATGCTGTACTACCAGACAAATTACGGGACTCAGTCATATTTCTTAGGCACCACTGATAGTCAGGGTCATTTGAGCACGACCTTTCTTAATGGCAATTATGCAATTACACCCGGAAGTAGTGCGCACGTCATCGTGAATTTCCAGCAATCTTCAGATGTACAATGGTCATATACAAACTCCGGCAATGGCACTTTTAGCTTAAGTCAGTCAACTCTTACCCTGAATATTGGCCAAACAATGACGGTGACCACATACAATAGTGCTTCTACTATTTATGTGTCATCCAATTCTAATTCCAATGTTGTTTCGACGAGTGTAAATGGAAATCAAATCCAGATTACCGGTAATAATTATGGAACAACCATACTTACTATTTGCTCGAATGCGTATGGTTCACAATGTTCCACACTTACTGTCACGGTCCAAAATGGCTCCTATTATAATGGAGGGAACTATAATTATAACTACAATTACAACAATAATTATACCTACGGCAGTACTATCTCATTAAGTCAGAATTCTGTTTCTATCGGTATTGGTCAATCAGCTACGATTACGATTAGTGGAGGCAGTGAACCGTATCTTATGTATCCGAGCGTACCAAATCTGTTTCTTTCGGTAATTGGTCATACCACTCTTACACTAATCGGACAGAGTTATGGCAGTGGCATACTCGACATCTGTTCATACGGACGAACAGGTTGCTCTACTATTCAAGTAACGGTGGGAAGCGGAAATTACAACTATAACTCTGATGCTCAGTATGGGAGCAACTGGACCTACTGTGCTGGAGAAAATCAGCAGTGCACGTTCTATGGCACACAACGCGTTCGCTATGGAGCGAATGGGAGCTACTATTATAATACATTTACAAATGGGGTGTCTTGCACGAATGCAGTCTTCGGTGATCCGGCGTACGGTACCTACAAACAATGTAGCTACGGTGGCTACTAGGCCATACCTCGAACGTGTTTTATCGCGTCGTATAGTATACTAGTGATAGAAGTCTAAAAAAACATATCTATATTCTTATGGCACACATTAATGCATACCTGAATTTTAAAGGAAATTGCAAAGAAGCGATGGAGTTTTATAAGGGGTGTTTCGGGGGTGAGCTTACTCTCCAAACCGTGGGCGAGTCACCAATGGCCAAAGATATGCCTCCCCAGACTCAGAGCAATATCATGCATGCGACTTTGAAAAATGACTCTATTGTTCTTATGGGCGCTGACTCAATGAAGCCTGAAAATTATAGTATCGGAAATGCCGTTATTCTTACGGTAGTGTGCGATAGTGCTGATGAAATCAAAGCATTATTTGAAAAACTATCGCAGGGAGGTACTGTCACCATGCCTTTGGCAGATCAGTTCTGGGGCGCCACATTTGGGATGCTGACCGATAAATTTGGTCTGCACTGGATGTTGAATTTTGAGAAGAAAAAATAAAAACGCTCATGGAGCGTTGTGCTAGCGTTCGATGTACAGATAGTAATACGTGGGTCCTCCCGCATCATCATTATCCCACGAGTCTTCCTCAGGCTCACGTCGCACCTTACGAGGTGGACCAGCTGAGAGAAGGGCCGTGAGGTCACGAGCGAATGCAGGATCGAGCCAGGAAGGAGGTCGAAATGGCTCTCCATGGACACACTGTTCCAGAATCGTTTGGAGTTCCTCAATCTCCTGAAAGCGCTGACCTGCTTCATTGAAAGACTCATGAGCACCCGGAGCATCAATGAAAATCAGCTGATGAGGTTCGATATGGAGATGAATATGCCGTGGCCGTGAAAACGACGACATTCCAATCTCCGGAAGAAATGCTGCTGACAGACTCGCATGGTTCGTTTCCACGTAACACCTCAGTAAAAATATGACATATTTATTTAAATAAGTAAAGTATTTATTCGTACCATTAATCTATACGACCATGAAATCATGCATTACATGTGGGATGCCGTTTGAAGGAAATCACGCGGATGATATTGGCCTAGAGACCCCCGAAGGATCAGTGTGTATCTATGATTCGGAGAACGGGGTTATTAAAACTCCAGAGGCAATATTTAAGGGTGGTGTATTATTCTTTGCACAAACTGCAACGAATGGCGATACTACATTAGCCGAACGTCTGACTCGCAAAAATATGAAGAGTCTTCCATACTGGCAGGCACACCATTGTGTGGAGCTGGACGGACCAGAAGCCACGGATGAGGAGTTTCAGGCTGTAATTGAAAAATTATAATAATAACTATCTATATGAACAGAGTCATACATTTCGAAGTACATGCAAAAGATCTCGATCGAATACAGAAGTTTTACGAAGAGGTATTTGGCTGGAGCATTAAAGACATGGGTCCTCAGATGGCAAACTATCGGACCATCTCGACAGGAAAAGATGAAGCGGGTAAAAAGTGGACGGGTATTGATGGGGGTATGACGGCACGACAGGGTGAAATACCACAGGCAGGGCAGCCGGTAAATGCCTTTGTATGCACGATGGACGTTGAAAATATTGATGAGATGATTAAAAAAATCATTTCGTTGGGCGGTAGCATTGCCTTAGATAAGATGGAGATTCCGGGTGGTATGGGTACATTAGCGTATTGCAAAGATCCTGAAGGAAATATATTTGGTATGATACAGACGGCTACTACACAATAAGAAATCTACTAATTAATACACACATATGAGCAAACCAAATCCAGTTGTACATTTTGAGATGGGGTATCAAGATCGAGAGCGCATGAAGAAGTTCTATGAAACGACCTTTGGCTGGAGTATGCAGCAAATGGGTGCAGAGATGGGTAACTATGTAGTAGCTCAAACAAGTCAGACTGATGATAAGGGTATGGTAAAGACACCCGGCACTATTAACGGAGGGTTCTATCAAAAGAACAGCAATCCGCTTTCACACGCCCCCTCAGTGGTCATTGCAGTCGATGATATTCATCAGGCCATGAAGGATGTAGTGGCTGCAGGTGGCACCATTTTGGGAGCAATGGCAAGTGATGGCAATCATAGTGATCAGCCACAAGAAATTCCTGGTGTTGGTCTCTGGATTTCAATTCAAGATACTGAAGGTAATCGTGTGAGTATGCTACAACCGAAAGGCATGTAATCATTACATTTATGGATCAAAAAATTACAACATTCATGTGGTTTGATAAGAATTGCGAAGAAGCAATTAATCACTACACACAAATATTCGCCGGGGCACCCCATGCACAAGGGGAGTCAAAAATAGAAAGTATCAAACGGTATCCTGAAGGTATCACTGAAGGACCGATGAAAGGTATGGATGGTAAAGTACTTACTGCCGTGTTCTGGCTAGCGGGACAGAAATTTATGGCACTCGATGGCGGTCCATTTTTTAAACCTACGGGCGCCATGTCGTTATATATAGAATGTAAGGATCAGGCGGAAGTCGATTATTTTTGGGAAAAATTAGGTCAGGGTGGCGATCCACAGGCTCAGCAGTGTGGATGGCTTATGGATCGATACGGGTTTTCCTGGCAAATTATTCCAACGGCGCTACCTGCGCTGCTCAATGACTCAGATAAAGGGAAGGCGAATCGAGCCATGCAGGCAATGCTTACCATGAAGAAAATAGACGTATCAAAACTTGAAGCAGCAGCGAATAGTTAAATCCATGACAACCAATTAAAAAACACCCTTTGAGAGGGTGTTTTTTAATGAATGCCTATTGCATGTCAGGAGCAGCTTCCCATTTGCCTTTGAACTCTTCCATCCACTTATCTGTTTCTTCTTTCGACATTGCTTTTACTTTGGCTGCCATTTCTGGATGAGCGGATTCCATGTGCTTCATACCATTCGCAACCATCTCTTCTGCTGTGTTACCTGAGATCATTTCTTCACACGGACCACCCATCTGTGCACATGTCATTTGTTTCATAATGTGTTTGTTAAAACTGACTCACCAACTATAACAGTATGGGAGAAAAAAGCAATGCATATCATGCTGCAGCGGGTAACACTCTACTACTCTTCGCCTTCATAATAAATTCTGATTTGTATACCGAGGGCATAACATCCCACTGCGGAAGATATTTTTTAATGATTGTCTTAAATAGACGAGCGCGAGCGCGGGCCTTGCTCCAATTATGAGGTTTTTTCTGAGTGTATGTTTTTTGAAAAAGTCTTCTGTATAGATCAAATATGTCTGCACCTTTATAGACTTCCATCAATTCCTCGCGCTGGAACTCATTATCGGGCCGGGCAAGAATTTCCGTGATACAAGCTTCAATATCTTCGCTCGAATATGGAGCATCAGCCGGTGTGACTTCAATGGTGTTGATTTCAGGATGAGCAACCGTAACACTTTCTATAAAACCAGCAATTGTTTTGTACAATTCTTCCCGCACGTTTTCATCCAGATGTACCGTAGCATACTCATACTCTTTTGTTTTGAAACTCATACTATAATACCTGTACTCTCCTAAAGAGAATATGTAATGGAGTCCAGCAATAGTTTTTTGAAGTGTATATCGCTGACGTATAGTGCCTTTATAATCCAGATGCGTTTCATAATGAACAATCCTACCTTCTTCTAGTTCTGGCCCATCATCGGTGAAATATTTTTCATGATTTTCAACAATGGGAAACCGCTCTGAAACAGGCTTTATTTCGACACGAGGCGTAGGTATATCTGCTTCTAATGTCATAGCGACATTGTATCATTTTTGATCATTGACGATACAAGTGCTGCTTCACCATTCGTGAGTGAAGGTCTAACTTTTAGTAGGTCATGAGACCTGCTTTTGTTTATGATAGATATGAGCCTACTTTTCTGATATTTTTAATACAACAAACATGCTTGAACAGAGAATACTCACTCAGCCAAAAGAACGCACCATTCGTCCAATTGATGAAATTATGGCGGAGGCAACTGAGAAGGGCTCTGCTGATCTATCATCTCTTTCTCCCGCTGAACGCAGTCTTGTCCTCGAAGCGTTTAACATGGGTCATTTCCCGGAAGAAGAGCACGTTGCATTACTCGAAGAGTTTATGCGCTACGATTTGGTGAATGATGCACAGGCACTTCAGTTGATAGAGAAGATGCAGCCCGTAGAAAAAATGCAGATCGGAGAATATCTGGGGCGCGTTATCGTACCCGGAAAATATATTCAGACTTTCTATGAATGTTGGCCTTCATTAGACGAGAAAACAAAACAGCAGTTCATTAAACGGTTTGCTATTGAAGACCCAGACCATATTTCGATGGTCGCACCGTTTATTTATATTTCAGATGTAATGCTGCCTGGCTATGAAGAAACTGATAGAAATATTACTCGAAAATCGGTTCTTACAAAATTTAATACTGTTGAGTCATTTCGTAGTCTATTTGAACCACTATTACAATATTACAAACGGCATCCAGATAGTATACAAGAGGAGGGGTCAGTACGGTTTTGGCGCGGAAACTCTACGAGCGAATCGAGAGCTAAAAAATCTCAATTTTATTCATCACCTGCAAGGAATATCGAATCCATGCTCACTGCATTTGATAAAGACAAGGTATACCTTCTCTATCCGTACTTAGAAGAATTAGAAGCACTGAGCTTTATAACTACCGAAAAGGCTAAAGAATATTTTGATACTGAGAAACACTATTTTGCATATCATGATAGAACTCCGGATGAAGACAAAGAGATAAAACGGCTGACCAGGACATTATCTCATCTTGAAACTCCGGATGAATTCAGCCACTTTGACCTATTTGATGCGGCACCACGGAAAACTGCATTTACCATTCAACAAATAAATGAACGAGGCAATGCACGCGTGACGCACCAAATGTTAGCTCGGTTTGATGAGCAAAAAAAGCGATACGGATTTAATCAGAGTAAATTCCTATTTGATCGCATTGAGCATGGACTACCTATATTTTTAGAGGTTGAGTCACTGGGACTTACCAAGGAAGAAGTCCGTGTGCTTATGATGCGTTCATTTGATGAATTGTCTAACTTTCCATTTAACTGTACCGATTTTCGTGATTTGAAAGTACTTCTGGACTGGAATAAGAAAATTCAGGCTGGGCCCGATCTAGAAAAGTCAGTTATAGAACTATTAGATCGATCTCTGTCTCAAGGCGATTATTTTAATGTGAATCGGAGTCTTGTTACACATATTGATTTGGTAACCTCGTGGTTGAGCGAAGAGAACAAAAATAAACTTATTCAGGCTATCAATAAAACATCCCCACAGTTATGGCTCCTTAATGTGCCATATGTATTGCAGGAACAGCCGATGACCTTTAACGATATAGTCGAAAAAAGTGCTCAACATAACGATTATATGTTTTTACAGTATTTTCATACCCTTATCTATCATGCAAGTATCCTAAAAAAAGGAGGAAAAGCGGATGGGATACACATTGAAGGACTTCGTAATCGAGCGAGAAAAATTCTTTTTGAACAGCCACATTTGTTTTTTGATAAACATCTGCAGTCTCTGATCCCAACTATATTCGATAGCGATGAACAAGCCACTTTTGTGGCAGAACAATTAGCGAAGCCACTTGTTGATGCTCGTTTTATTACGGCTCTCATTAGATCTCCCCTCGTAGTCTCTCAAAAGATTTTGTGCCGAACAGCACTCCTGCGACACCATGCTTTATTTGAAATTTTGCAGAATACTCCCATCAAAAGTTTAGAAGGCATTCTCTCATATCAAGAAATAATGAGTGTGTATATGCAGCATATCGATTCTATAGATGTAGACGATGTATTTGATTCTGGCGATCATGTTGTTCAATTATTACGATCACCAACAACGTTTGAACTGCTTATGGCGACACTCTCCCAATCTAACGAAGGGGGACTTGTGGCACTCGGTAAGATATTTAGGAATTATTCCGAGTCTTCTCGAAGTACTATAAAAGAATGGGAAAACAGAATTGCCGAAGATAAAAGACGCCTTGCCCAATATAAACAAATCCTTAAAAGTGCGTTGCCCGAAGAACGGGAAGATATAGAATCTAAAATTGCTACGCTACAAGCCACCATAAAAAAACGACAACACGATACACCAGAAGAAATATTTACCCAAGAACGTAAAGATCAAGCGAAAGAATATGCGAGTCAGCTCAGAAAAAGGATTCTTATCTTATGTCAGAAAAAAAAGTTCTTTGTATTTGAAGAAGACGTGATTGACTTTATTGGTATCGATGGGCATGAGATTGTAAGAAATGAAATAGAAGAATATGCAGCCATTCATCCTGAGATACTCCTGAGCCGACGATATAGTGCATTAACCTTTGAATCTATTCTTGGAAAAGAATTATTTGAGCGTTTATTTAAGACACACATGCGCGCACTCGTTTTTTGGCGAGGCCCTTATGGGCACGCGGCGTTGGACTTTCAGGAAGTTCCAGAGGCTCTTAAAAATGAAGTTGAATCTCTCAATCCAGTTTTGAAATTATGTACCGAGGATCACATTAACAAAGATTATTATGAGTCGTTGCTTGAAAGAGTCGCCCACTATACCTTTTACCCCTTATATGCCAGTCGATTACAAAAAATTGCCAAAGATGAATTGGCAATTTATGGTCCTCGCCTCGAGGTAAGAGCTTTTGAGCCAAAAGCGGAGTTTAGGAAGATATTTCAGGAACTCTCATTGCTCGAGTATTCACCCTTTGCACAAAAAAATAGGGAAGCCTTGATGCAGCTTTCAGCAAAAGACAGAAATGAACTTATTCAAATACTGACATTTTTGTCATTTTATAATCTTGATGGAGATGAGGATATGCCAGCTCTTTCTGATGGACTGACTGTAGCCAAAGAAGTACTACTATCAAAAGTAATGAGGTACACCAAAAAGCTCTTTGAATTGGAAAATATAACAGGCTCTGCTACTGAAATGATGTCTATTCAAACGATCCGAGCGCTCTCTATTTATTACAGCAAAACGTGCCGTACTCAACCAAACATGAGAAAGGCATTTCAAAGTACTATTACTCCTATTCTTGAAGGATCATATGCAACATGGCGTGCGTGGGGAGATGGAATCATTACGGAAGAGTCTAAAGTACAACGACTGGCTATGATGAAAGAATCAGGACTCCTCCCACGAGGTCTTACATTATCGCAATACGAGGCGTGGCTCGCTAACGCTTCAGGTAGCGTAAAGGAAACTCTGACATACCAAATGAGTGATATCCAAGCCGGATTACGAGATGTATTGTCACTTGCTGTTGTCGACGGTCATATTGATGCAAATGCTATTGAAGTAAATTCTGTTGCGCTCGCTGAAGACTATGAAGAGCTCTTTGCTCCTCTTCGTGAGCTGACAAAGGAGCAGCAGGAGTTGAAGCACAAAATGCAGCTGTTTAAACAGAAGAAAGGAGATGATCTGACTCCCGATGAACAAATTCGGTATGAGGAACTAAAAAATGAAATTCAACAATTCAGAATAGATAATGAACATGCCATTAAGCGAATTGAAGCGTTAAAATACATTGATCGTTTAAAGCAACTCAGTCTTGAAGAACTTGAGGCCAAAAGTCTAATGGTGAATAAAAAACGAATATCGTTTAATGATGTATTCGCGACCCTTGAACATTATTTTTCTAAATCTCCTGACTTTTTAACCGATCTTCGGCGCATACGCGATCTGATCAATGAAGGAAATCGTCAGATATTCAAAGGTGAAAAAGTCTCCCGTTCTGAGCTTACCCTTACCGACGCCGTTGATCTAGAAACTCACACTCTTATTGGGGAGGTTCCTGTAGCTTCATGCCAAAATTATGGAGGTTCAGCAAGTCTTAATGTAGGACTCCTATCATATATTGCTGACCCGGGCGTTAAAATAGTTCAAATTCGTGATGAAGGTGGCGCGATCATTGCACGTTCTATATTGAGAATGCTTGAAGATGAGCAGCAGCAACCACGCTTATTTATGGAGCGCATTTATTCGGTAAATAATCATCCAAAGATTAAAGAAGCGATGATTACTTTTGCACTAAATAAAGCCAAGGCACTTGGCGTCTCACTCTATAGTCAGGAAGAGAATGTCCCCACCCCGAATGAATTTGGTGATAAGGGGAGAGTTATATTGCATAGCCGAGGGAGTCGTACACCATTTATATATACCGATGCAGGTGGTGGCAGAGCAGCGAACGGCATTTTCGATGTGACGTTCTATTCCTAGTGTAGTAGTATCGGTCTCTATGAAAAAGTTGAAGTTTAAAGGATTTAAAGCGGATTGGATTTTAACGGGTACTAAAACCTCAACCATGCGTTTGTTTGATGATAAAAACCTCGCTGTAGGTGACATGTTGGAATTGGAAAACAGTGATACACATGAAATATTTGCTCACGCTATCGTAACCGGAGTCATTGAAAAGCCCTTAGGTGAAATTGACGACATTGATTTGGATGGTCATGAGAAATGGGGAAGTCATGAAGAAATGCTGAGAAGCTTGCAAACCTATTATGGAGACTCGATAGATGACCACACAACCGTAAAAGTCATTCAATTTCATATTGAGAAAACAATAACGTAGAGGCCTCATACTTGCAAAAAGTATATTTTATGGTATAATCTTCCTTTCTTTAACAAGTGGAGGAGAACTCAAATGGCGCACGCACTCGTGAGCTACAGAAGTGGTAGAGCTCTCATCAAAGAAGAAGATGGAAGACTCTACACGATCGATTCAGGGGAACCGGGCGAGGTCAAAGATGCCGCAGGACTTCATACCGGCATGTATCTCCAAGGTGGAAGTGATTGGCATGAAGAACCCGCAGGTGAATATCCATACGGAGACCTCGCTTCAAAACTGGGTCTTGGCTATCGTCAACATTCTGCCCTTTTCGTTTTTCTGATTACTCTCGATGCCGAAATGGATGAGACAACTCGGCAGGGAGCGGCTGAAGAAGCTGAAGAGCTATTTGCAGATGACGCGGTATACGAATGGGTTAAAGATACCTGTCTGTCGGTGGCGATGCCAGCTGAAGCAGATGCTGCTGGAGGACCAACGACGGGCAGAGCTGGAGAAATTCTTTCCGCCATGGTGAGGAAGTGGAGGAACAATGGAGCGCATTGAAGATAATATTCTGGCGTGGTTGCCGGTGGATGCAATTGAGCCTCCGGCTCTGCAACAGCTGCGCAACATTGCCGGTCTGCCCTTCGTATTTCGCCATGTAGCGGTCATGCCGGATTGTCACCTGGGCAAGGGTGCCACGGTGGGCACTGTCATTGCTACCAAGGGCGCAATCATCCCTGCTGCCGTCGGTGTCGATATCGGTTGTGGCATGATTGCCGTGCGGACCAAGTTTCAGGCCGGTCAGCTGCCGGATAATCTTGCTGCGGTGCGCACGGGAATCGAGCGACGCATTCCTCTGGGAGCCGGTGCCTATAATGCGACTCAGCTTGATCGACAGGCTACGAAGCTTCGGATTGTTGATCTCACTGTGAATGCGCCCCATGACATCCAGAAGGTAGATAATAAGTGGCAGGCGCAGCTGGGCACGCTCGGTTCGGGCAATCATTTCATCGAGATCTGCCTTGATCAGCTCGATCAGGTCTGGGTGGTGTTACACTCAGGCTCGCGCGGCGTCGGTAATAAGCTGGCTCAGCGGCATATCAAGATCGCACAGCAGCTCATGGACGAGTTTTTCATCCCACTCCGTGATAAAGATCTTGCGTACTTGCCGCAGACTCGCCCCGAGTTTAAGGCGTATATCGATGATCTTCATTGGGCGCAGGAGTTCGCCCGTCACAATCGGGATGAGATGATGGATCGTGTAATGTCTGAGCTCAGCTATACGTTTTACGGCGAAGATGGCCATCAAGCTGAGATGGAACTCGATCGCGTGAATTGTCATCATAATTTCACGCAGCGCGAACATCACTTCGGGCAAGACGTCTGGGTGACTCGCAAGGGTGCGATTCAGATGAAGGCAGGTCAACTTGGCGTCATTCCTGGTTCTATGGGGACGCGGAGCTACATCGTGTCTGGTCTCGGAAATCAGATGTCCTTCAATTCTGCGCCTCATGGTGCGGGTCGTCGCTTTTCCCGAAATGAGGCCCGGCGTCGATTCACGATGGACGATTTCGATGAGGCTATGAAGGGCATTGAATGCCGCCGTTCTGCCGAGCTCATTGATGAACTGCCCCAAGCGTACAAGGACATTGATGAAGTCATGCAGCGCTCAGGCGATCTGGTAGAGATTAAGTATACGCTTCGCCAAGTACTGAATGTAAAAGGTGATTGATTTCTGACCCCCTCCGGGGGTCTTTTATATAGTTGACTTATTACCTATAAGAACGTATCGTACAGCAGTTATTGGAGGACATACATGCGCCTATCGTTTGTACGCGAATCTTTGATTCTGCTTGAAAAGGAAATCGTTCGAAAAGCGATTCTCGAACGACGCGAGATTATCCGCTGGCATCGTGATCAAGTAGGGGATGAGCGATGTTGGTTGGACGACTATCGATTGTGGATCATGCTTGAAGATACACCATTGCCACCGACGAGTGTCCCGAACGATGCTATGGCGCAGTGTCGCAAGTTCTTTTTCTTTCGAAATGCACCGCAGGAGGCATTGCCCCCGGATGCAATTCTTGATTCACGGCTTTGGAATATTGATTTGCATGCCATGACCATCGAACAATTAGTAGATACATTGCATGCTCTTCAGTTGGCAATTCGTTTTCATCGGGATATCAAGGGGCGACCTCGCACATTCCGCGATGATAACCAACTCTACAAGTTGTTGCCGGAAAAAATCCCCGCTAATTTCCAGTTGCCGTCTGAAGCGGAATTTATTGGTGAAGCCAGGGCACCTAAAGCTGGTTGCCCTTCATTCTGGCGAAGTCATGCGGCATGCACGGTACCGCATGATCTTCATCACTGGGGCCCTTGTTCATAGTGGTAATCTTCTCGTAGCAGAGGATTTTTATAAGGAGAACTTTCAATTACAAAATCCGTCATACTATATGAGGTGAAGAATGGCCGAAAAGACCCCTGACGAGCTTCGCCAAGAAGCAGATGCTGAAGAAGCGAAGGGTGCCGAACGAGCAACAAAGTTGCGCGACGCTGCAGACAAGACTGAAGAAGCAGATCGCGCCCAGGCCGAAGCCGAAGCGGCAAAGAAGAACGAATAACAGCACCCTCCTATGGAGGGTTTTATCTAATCAAAACGCCCCGTGAGGGGCGCTCTGATTACTGCTGATCTTGTCGACCACCTTGTTTTTCACCTTCATCACAGTTGCATTCGTCAGATGACATATTGCAACCCATGCATTTTCCATCACGCATTTCTTTACCACATTTACATTTTTCGTTAGCCATAATAGTAGTTAGGTAATTATTAGTCGTCAAAAAATAGTTTTTCGACCTTATCTTATATGACGTACTGAATGCGCACTGAGTTCTGAGCTAGCCGTGTTCCTCATGCCGATGATGTACGAGGCCATTCCAATTCTCAGCAATATAATCTTTCCCTTTCATATAGAGTTGTTTCAAACTAGGTATACGGAGTGGGTCATAGAGTGATGCCCATTGATTACGCTTACCCTTTACCCACTCGGTAGCCATCAATGCGGCAATAGTGGAATACGTCATGCCATTTCCTGAGAGAGCCGATATAACAAAACGATTTGGTGCAATCGGCCCAATCAGTGGGAGTCCGTCGCTTGGTTCAAGGACCGGGCCACTCCATTGATGAGTGATGGTGGGCGTTATGTCCGGAAACAGTTGCTTCGTATAGTCTCGAAGTGCTTTAAATTGCTTTCGTGGTGCGACCGGAAACATTTCTCGATGGTCCTCACCTCCAATGATGATGCGGTTGTTATCGACGCGGAAATAATGATATGGATTGCTCGTATCCATGTAGAGTCCATTGGGTATCGTGTCTCGAGGAATTTTCATTGCCATTACATAGGATGCGTACATGCCCTTTTTCATAAATGTCTGTATCTTGCCGATGATCGGTTCGTAGGTAGCAATGATGACGGCCTGAGCTTTGATATTACCTTTTGCGGTCGAGGCGGTGATGGTCTCTGTGCCTTTGATAGTTTTAACTTCACTCCGTTCATATATTCGTACACCTTTTTTTACCGCTGCCTGTGCTAACCCCGCAACAAATTTCCGGGGATGAAACTTTGCTTGATCAGGAATTTCAATGTACCCATGATTGGCAAACGCAAATGTGGGATGATTATTTTTTTCAATGCGAAACCCACTATCTCGTGCAGCCACATACTCCTGTTCAATCGCAGATACCTGTGTAGGATCAAACGCAAATAGAAATGCGGGGCACCGTTCAAACTCGCAGGCAATGTCTTCCTTTTCTATAGTGGCTGCTAATGTGTCGATAGCCTGTATACCTGAATGCCAAACGTCCGCTGCCTCTTTCTGGCCGATTAATGTATTCAGGACATACAGGGGAGTATCAATAATTTGTGTAATGAATGCAGTCGTATAGCTGGTTGCATTTGCACACAAACGTTTCGCTTCAAGTACAACTACGGATACACCCGCATTGGCTAAATGGTAGGCACACTGGATGCCACTGATACCACCTCCAATAATTACAACATCAGCCTCCTCATCTTCACTGAGTGCTGGGTATTTTTGGATTTCTGTATCGAGCCATGGAGGGGTATAACGCATATAAGTATAATTAGAACATATCACGGATATTGTCATCCGCCTCTGTCTGAGCATCGCGCGTCATCTCAGGATGAGCATTTCTACAATGATCACGAAATTGAAATATAGCATCATCCGCTGACTCTGCAGTCAGAGCGTGCGGACAGTCGAGTCCACTAATATCGCGACATGAAATGGTAACAGTTGATTCTGTCATAATGTGATACTGAGAAGCTTATTATGTAGAGCTATTTTACGGACGAATTTCTGTATGCGTCCGAGTAGCTTGATCAATAGACTGTAAGATTACAATAAGGAGATATGCGAGGACTGCATATGCGACCATAGCGAACAGGGTAGCAAACTCAAATACGCTTCCCGGTTGTATAACGTGTGCTGGGAAAATACCCCGGAAAGGAGAGAGAATCGGTTCGCTGGCTTCATATATCCATTGAACAAAGGGTGTAGCCGGATTTGCTCCAAAGAGCCGAAGAATAAAACGAAATCCGAGAAAGAATTCGGCAATACCCGCCAAAACATTAATGAGGGATTCGATAAATCGCATCATAGGATAGGTAGATTATTTTTTTCGACTTTTACGTTTTTTCGGAACCTTCGCACCCTTTTTACGCGCTTCAGAAAGACCAATGGCAATTGCTTGTTTACGACTGGTAACTTTTTTACCGCTTCGTCCGCTTTTCAACGTGCCATGCTTTCGCTCATGCATAGCTCGCTTTACTTTTTGTTGTGCAGTCTTACTATATCGTGCCATGTCTGCCTCCTTTCTATGTATATTGTGTATTCGCTGTATACGACGTTTTATACATTGATCGGTTGCGTACCCTAGTCTTTCTTAATTACGTCTGCTAGGATAATGAGCACTATGGCGATTATTGAAGTAAAAAATCTCACTAAAAAATTCGACACTTTCACCGCCGTTGATGATATCTCATTTGGGGTGGAACCTGGTGAAATTTTTGGTTTCTTGGGACCCAACGGTGCCGGTAAAAGTACAACCATTAAGATGTTAACGACACTTTTGGCCCCGACAAGTGGACTCATTAGTCTGAATGGACACAATCCAACTACGGATGGAAATGCAGCTCGCCATTCATTTGGAATTGTTTTCCAAGACCCAAGTCTTGATGATGAGCTCACTGCGTATGAGAACATGGAATTACACGGCATATTATACGGTGTCCCAAAAACATTACGCCATGAGCGCATTGCTCAGTTACTTGATCTGGTGGAATTATCTGATCGTAAAAACGATGCCGTGAAAAAGTTTTCGGGTGGGATGAAGCGGAGACTCGAAATTGCTCGCGGGTTATTGCATCATCCTAAGATCCTATTCTTGGATGAACCTACTCTGGGACTTGATCCACAAACCCGGAATCACATGTGGAACTATGTCCAACAGTTAAATAAAGAAGAGGGCGTCACCGTATTTTTCACGACACACTACATGGAAGAAGCGAATAAAGTCGCAGGCCGTATTGCTATTATTGATCACGGAAAAATTATTGCTTCTGGTTCACCCATACAATTAAAAGAACAAACAGGGAAGAGCACTTTGGAAGAGGCATTTTTGGCACTGACGGGTCATGTTATTCGCGAAGAAGAAGTGGGCGCTGCCGATAACTTCCGCCGACAAGCACAATTGTGGCGTGGAGGTCGTCGCTAAATTATTCCTATGAATACGATATATATTTTGTGGTTACGACAATTGAAGCGGTATATACGCTCACGCGCCCGTATTATTGGTTCGTTAGGGCAACCACTCTTGTTTCTCTTAGCTCTTGGTTTTGGTTTTGGACCAATCTATCAACGAGCCGGCGGAGGGAACTATATGCAGTTCTTGGCACCAGGTATTATCGCTATGGGTATTATTTTTACTGCGATCTTCTCTGGTATTGAAATCATCTGGGATCGACAATTTGGTTTTCTCAAAGAAACAATGGTAGCCCCCGTATCCCGATATCTGATTATGATTGGCCGCACATTAGGAGGTGCAACTGTCGCTACCATGCAAGGGGTATTGGTATTTATCATTGCTCTGTGTGCTGGTTTTCGTCCTGAGCATTGGGCATTAGTGCCTGTATCACTCCTCCTTATGTTTCTTGTGTCTCTTCTGTTTACCTCGCTTGGTACGGCCATTGCGTCGCGACTTGAAGATATGCAGGGATTTCAGCTCATTATGAATTTTCTTGTGATGCCGCTATTCTTTCTATCGGGTGCACTGTTTCCACTCACGGGACTTTCTTCGACACTTACCTTTGTAACGCGCATTGATCCCTTAACCTATGGAGTAGATGCCTTGCGTGCCTTGTTGGTGGGAAGCTCTCATTTTGCTCTCAGTCTTGATGTATTAGTTCTCAGTGCGTTTACCGCTGTGTTTCTGGTAGCGGGTGGTTATCTCTTCTCGAAAATACAGATTTAATTTATCCACTCACGTAGGTAATCGGAGGCCTCGCAAGTGCTATACTGGGGAATACATGATTCGGAACAATTCACGCCGCCGATCCTTATTTATTGATCTCGCATTCATCATTCTCAGTATCGGCCTCACGATAACACTCTCACACTGGGGGATTATTAATACACTGCTCTCACATACCCAAGGGTATCCTGCACTCGCCAGTTTTATATGTGGGTTGTTTTTTACTTCCGCCTTTACGACTGCACCGGCCATCGCCATGTTTCACGGTCTTACACAAACCAATTCTCTATGGCTCGTGGCGCTGTGCGGTAGCCTCGGTGCTGTACTGGGCGATATTATTTTATTTCGTTTTGTGCGAAATCGCTTATCAGAAGATATTCTTTCGCTCATGGGAAAACCTCTCGCACATCAAGTGCATCACATTTTTAAACTCAGAATTTTCCATTGGTTCTCGCCGCTTGTCGGAGCGATTATCATCGCTTCGCCAATCTTGCCTGATGAACTGGCAATGGCCTTTGTAGGGTTTGCAAGTTCGCGAGTTGGTCCGTTCCTTCCGTTTTCGTTTGTCGCAAATTTCGCGGGTATCGTTATTGTGGTGACCGCAGCGCAGCATTTGACCTAGCTCTCATCGCATCCCAGCAGCATAGACGCAACCCTTACTCCCGACGATTGCACTATGGGGAGCATTTGCAGGTACGGTAAAACGATCTCCTTTTCTCAAGTGGAAGGTCGCATCACCAACTAAGAGTTTCATAGAGCCCTCAACTATTGCCAAAATGGTTTCATCGTGTGCATGGGGGTCATAAATAGTGCCGGGTTCATCCTCTTCAATCTCAACATGCAACCCTTCTCGTTGAAGCGATAATTCGATTTCTTCAGCGGTTTTTCCTGTATAAAAATGTTTCTGGTACATAATAGAAGTCTAGCAAGTTATATCTTACCTGTAATGACGTATTCCAGGCCTGTTTGTGACGCATAAAAAAACGGGGGCAATTGCCCCCGTACTTATTACGGCTGTGCTGAGATAGCGTTTCCGGCGAAGCGCTGAGCTTCGGACCAGGCCCGCATTGCCACTGCGTTACTGGCCTGCGGTCGAGCGGAAAGCTGAGTGAGCAATACCGTATCGACCTGAATACCTCGCACCTTGAGCTTGAGCAGCGCCAGGAATGCCTGCGCCCGTTCCTCTTCGCTCCAGGTAGCGATGGCCGCCTGTGTACACTCTGCTTCGATCGAATTCCATTGGCGCTGAGCTTCCTCAACTGAGACAGCTCCGAGCTCCAGGTGAAGCGCAAGCGTCACCAGCTTTTGCGCCGGGTGCTCATCCTCGAGAATGCTCTCCTCGGATACAACCTCGTCCATGCAGAAGAGTTCCTCTGATCCGCTACTGCCGACGAGAAGATCATCATCACCGGCCATCGACATGAAACTTGCTGCTTCAAGCATGCCACCGCCACGATACATACCACCCGCGTTGGTCATGCGACGCATCACACCCATCACGCCGTTGCCAAAGTCCCACGTATGGGGCAATGCGACCGGGATCTCTTCTCTCACCGGCTTTTCACCAGGGACAGATCTCACTGCCACTGCAACGAATGCAGTTTGGGCACTGAGTAGACCATGCTCGAGACTGATCTGAAGCTGATCAGCCGCACTGAGCTTGGTTCTCAGTTTCTCGCGCGCCCAGACCTGATGGGCGAAAGAAAGTGTTTCAGCTGATGTGAGCTTGATGTCATAAGACCACGGATGACCATTGCTGTCGGTCGCCCTGAGTTGCAAGGTCTCCGGCATGAGATTGTCGCTGAAACAGAAGGTGACAGGCCGACCAAAATACACATCCGTCAGACCGACGACCTCTGTCATTGCATTCCCGCGGTTATCGAGGACACTGATCTTGCGCAGTGCTGGCCCCGAAAGCATACCTGTGAGCAGATTGGCGGCAACATCAAGATCTTCACCCGGCAGAACGCTGAGATATGTGCCGTTGGTTCTCTCAGCAAGCTCCTGAAGATATTCCAGGTTGCCCGCTGTGTCGATGACACACCCGATGACCGGAATGGGCTTGATCGATTTCGGGGTACTGCTGGTATCACCATCCGTCACGAGCAACATGTACTTATCGTGACTAGAATCGGCGTGATCGAGTACCTCGAACCCGTAGTCGATAGCCGGACCGGCCTCGGTGCTCCCGGCAGTTTCAAGCTTCTCGATGGCAGCATATGTCTCTGCCGTAATGGGGCCCAGAGGACACAGTACCGTGTAGGTACTTTCGAAGGCGATAATGCCGACCCGATTTCCGAGATTCTCTTCTTCGAGACGACGGAGCACCTTCTTGGCTACTTGCTTGAGACCTTCGAGCTTCGGACCTCGCATGCTCCCGGAGATATCAAGCACCATTTCGACATCACGGGGCCGATTGGCGTGTGGAAGTACCGGAGGTGCAAGTGTGACGATGCCGTATTGCCGTGTACCGTACTCACCGCGACGAGCAGTGACCGTAGGCATATACGAGGTCGTACGGTAGCACAGAACGAAATCTCGATCAGGCGTAAGATTCTTGAGCTCGATGACAAATCCCTCATGCGGCTGAATCTCAGTTGCAGGAATCTGCAACGCATGACTGGGACTCGTAATCGAAGCGGGGAACCCCGCTCGCAGATCAAGATTGATGTTGACCGTATATGGTACGTGCGTCTGAACGGGGGGAGTGATGCGGTCTGCATCAGGGGTGGTATCAGTTCCACCCTCATTGTTGGGGGTACCACTGATGAAGCGAGGTGCAACTACCAGTGGAAGCTGGAAGCGGCCCCCACTATCCTGCCACCCCACTCGGGTGATAAATCCAAGCTCCACCATAACGGTTTCGCCGGGATCGACCCGACCAACATTCATGGTAAAAATATTGGGTCGTTCCTGCTCCAGAAGCGTAGCATCATGACCCGCGGCTACCGCATCATCGTACTCACGTCGGGCCTTGGCTCGTTCCTTGAGTTCCGCCTGAATAACTCGACTGCCGATACGCATCTTACAACTAGTAACAGCAGCCTCGGGCGGAAGGGGAAAACAGTAGACCGCTTCCACCGCATGAGCCGCAGTATTGTGATATTCCTGACGAGCGGTTACCGAGGCCCAGATACTATCGACCTGAGCGGTATAGGTAATGCTCGAAAGAGAGATTGGATCAGAGGGTGAAATGTTGGTTTCCTCGGGCACGTGGCCTCCTTGGTTGTGTTTGGAAAGGAGCGAATCTTGGCAATGACCATACAGGAAATTCAGCTTATTGGCAATGTGCCCTTGGAAATGACTTTACAAAACATAAATATTACTGTATTATCGTATGGCTTAGGAGACCTTTAAAAATGTTTGAGTTTCGAAAGCCAGTGCGACTTCCCACCACTCAGCTCTGCCGTATTAACGGACTTCGGTGTCTGCAGGAGCTTGGTGGCCTATCCGCACAGATTCCCAAAGCCTCGGAGGCTATCCCTTTTACACGATTTCTTGACCCCGCCGATGTGGATGGAGTTCCGGGATATGCTCATGTGGCATGTGTGGAAGCGTATAAAACCCTTCCGCAATGTGAAACCTGTAACGGATTTGGCTGCGGTCCGGGGCGCGAAGGTGCCCTTTATCGGCACACGATGACATGTAAAATCTGTGCAGGTTCGGGTCTGAGTCCCTTTCAGTTAATTACTCTATTTGAAAAGGAGCTGCCCCTGGGCGTGACGCCTGTGGTAGCAGCGCTCGTTTCAAATGCGCGATTCACCGTACCGACGGTATTGCGGAGGATGATTAGTAATCTCCCGAGTGATCAACAGTACCGGACGAAACCCTGGCTTACCCTTTTAGCTCGTGCCGCGAAGACGGACGAGGCCTTTCGAAAAGAGCTCGATACCTGCCCGGATGATCTCTCCCGTCAGGTGGAGCTGTGGTTGCAGTGGGGTCAAACTCAAAAGCTCATTCCCCAGAAGGAGAGTAAGTGACGACTCATAGCATCGAGATCAATTACGTAAAGCGTGCTCTGCCTATCATTGAGGTGGCGCCAGGCATCTGTGTTGCCGTATTCAATCTTCTGGGTGACTGGGAGATGACTGAGGCGGCGGGCATTGGTCTGGCGATGGCGTTACCTTCTACCATCGACCTTTTGGTAACGCCTGATGGCAAGGCCCTTGCATTGGCGCATGTGGTGCAGCGCACCTACACGCGAATTCGCAGTGTGGCCGCTGACGACCTTCATCTCAATATCCCTCTGCTCGTGTTTCGCAAGAGCAAGAAGGGATACATGATCAATCCGCACTGCGAGGAAGTGAAGAGCGTGACCACTGCGGGTACGCAGCATCTGTGGGTCGACTCTGGTGAAATGACGATGATGCACGGAAAGCGTATTGCCATCATCGATGACGTCGTCTCCACGGGTGGCACGCTTGAGGCTCTCAAGCGGATCGCAGAGCGCGCCAAGGGTATTGTTGAGGCCACTGGTGCTGTATTCACCGAGGGTGATCGCCGTGACGACGTCATCTCGCTGGGTCATCTGCCCGTTTGGCGAACTGACCTCGATCATACCGGCACGGCCAGCACTAACCCCTAGGAGCAGTTCATGACGTGCATACAAGAGCGGGACGAAGCTATTCGCAGGGAGTCAGAAAGGCTCATCGAGCAGCTCACCTCACAGATTGCCAGCGGAGTACCGAACCCCAGTGTCCGCACGTATAACTACATTGCTGACGCTGTTGAGGGTGAGATCGCCACTCATTTCAGAGAGCGGCGAGTCGAGTCTCGGTCGGTTCAGTGTGGTGGTGCAACGCTTATCACCATCCAGTAGCTGTGGCCCCCATTAACACCCCCGAGGGGTGTTTTTCTTTTTATGCTTACGATACGATACAAGGATGTTAGCGAATCTGAGTGCACACGAAAAAAAGCAACTCACACAATTATCACAGTATAAAAAAATTCAGGAGTATCTGGATGCATTAGCGCATCATAATGATAAGCGAGCACCTGATATTCGTTCTCCGCGCTGGGTACTTCATTATAAAAAAGCTCACTGTATCGAAGGCGCTTTAGTTGCTGCAGCGGCGTTATGGGTGCATGGTGAACAGCCATTAATTATGGATCTCAGAGCAACGAAAGATGATGATGATCACGTGGTAGCTCTTTTTAAGCATAAAGGCTTATGGGGTGCTTTGAGTAAGACTCGCTTTGCCGTGTTGAGGTATCGCGAACCGGTATATGCAACTCCGCGCGAACTAGCGATGTCGTATTTTAATGAATATTTTTTAGATGATGGCCGTAAAACTTTACGCTCATACTCAGACCCATTTGATCTAGCGAGTCTCGATCGCGATTGGATAACAGCAGAGGGACATCTTGGATGGTTAGTGCGTAGGCTCGATCAATCAGCGCATCATGAGATAGTGCCGAAACACTTGCGAGGTAACTTGCGTGCAGCAGATGCAATGGAGATTAAAGCAGGTAAGATACACTAACTACTTACGCACCGCGCAAAGCCAGCCGGTAGCTTCTTCATCCCACCAGTTTTTTTGGAAGTGATCCAGAGAGTAACTATGGGTACCACCGTACCAGGTGTCATGAAAATAGATTCTGTCTCGCGTCATCTTTTTTACAATTGAATAATGGCTTACCTGATGAAAGGGAATCCAATACGCTACGGCCACCCAATGCTGCTTTACCAGCCGAAAAAGAGTATCGAGCGAGGCATTCTCGCGAGCGGTATAGGGGATATCGTTTTTCTTAAGTATTCTAAGAAATTCTTTATTAGTGGTTCCTTGGCGGGTTGTGCCTAGTTGCTTAACAATATCCTGAATTGTCATTTGAGTCCCATGATAATCAAGCAAAATCCTGGCCACGGCCGGGCCACATGTCCAGTCGTTTTTCTGCTTAAAATCATAGCTCAAGAGTTCCATAGGTTCGTCTATTGAATCATGGTCCAGGACCTGCCGCAACGTTGACAGTAGAGCAGTTTTACCGAAGAAAAATTTGACTAAAAAGCGTTTTTATATTAATCTAAAACCATCGCAGGTACGTTAAAAAGTGGAGGCGTCATGAACCGACGGTTGCGACTCTTATTCCTTCGTCTCCGACGAAGCCTTATGAGTCTGGTGTTTCAGGAGCCTACCCCCACTCCTAAGCCGCCGGCAGCAAATCTCGGCTGGGATAAAGCCGAGATTATTAAGCGCTGTACGGTAGGCAAAGAGCATGCTCTGAGAGTGCTGCCAGATACTGAGGTTGATTCAGTCAGCTCCGTGTTTGAAAACCTCATTTTTTACCTCAGTGAGGTGCTTGATTGGATTGAAGCATTGGACAGCACGATTCAGGCCAATAGTCATGCGGGTGGAAATCCAGTCGATACTGGCCTTCGAAGAGTGAAGGCCCTTAATCCTCGGGCGCATATTATGCCTGCACTGGGTGGATACATCGAAAAGCTCCGGGCGGACTATGCGGCTGTCGAGAAGATGCGCAATCAGGCCTGGGCGGTAGTTGAGTCCATTGTCTATATCTGTGAAACTGCGTGGGTGACTACTGCGCGAGTGGGCATGGATAGCAATACTCGTCGCTTGGATGGCTTGCGTGAGGCATTGGGCCAGATTCGTACACTCGGAATACATCCCGAAGGAACTGCGCTGAATCTCATCGAGAGCGGAGAGCTTCAGCGACGTCTGGGGAGGCTTCTGACGGTGACTCCACCGCGAGGTATGGGGATTCCGCCAGCTCCGGAGGTGCCAGCGCTTCCCGCGACTCCACCCGTGGAACGAACTCGTGTTTGACCGCAGTAATCCTTCAGGAATGAAGGATTTTTTATTACAAAGGCCGAAAATTTGACAAAAAAATCTCTTTGTACTATAATGATAGTACAATAGTATCGCCTCAGAGCAGGTCGGCTACGAGCAGCTATTGAAGTAGTAAGAACCACATATTTTCCATCACATGACTGGAACGATCAAGACGCTCACGGATCGAGGATTTGGTTTCATCTCTCGCGAAGGCGAAGAGAAGGACCTCTTCTTTCATTCGAAGCATCTCGTCGGTGTGCAGTTCGACGACCTCCGGGTTGGCGACGCTGTCACTTTCGAGATTGAGCAGTCCGAAAAGGGCCCGAACGCGGTGAATGTTTCCCGCGCCTAACCCTTGGACAAAACAAAAACCCCTGCAAAGGGGTTTTTGTTTTGCTCTGGGACTATTAGAGCTTCGAGAAGATCGGTCCACTCATGGGTAATTGTCGCAGATATCCTGCAATCGAAGTCGCCAGGTGGCCTGGATCATCAATCCATTGGATTAATCCATCCTGATTATCAAGGAGTCGCAACTGGAAGTAATCAGAGCGATCATTGAAGTTCTGGAAGCCAACTTCGATACGCAATGTCTTCGACGTACCACCTGCAATTTCTAAGTCACGCTGGTTGAAATCAACCGAGAGTGAAGCATGGGGTGATGGTCGTTGAGCATTGGTAATAGTATCGGTGCTATATACCAACCCATCATCAACTCCATAAGTGGTGGCAGTGAGGTTACTGTTCGCACCACCCGAAGCAACGACATCGAATTTAATCAGACCGTTGCTTGGACCGTCGAAGAGGAGACTTGAGTCTGGCAAGCCCATCGCAGTAATCGTGAAGCGCATCACATCTTTCGTACCCAGCGGTTCGCCAGAAGCGATCGATACCTGATCGAAGCGGGGGAACACACGCCATACCGCCATGTTGTTTCCTGCTACATCATTGATGCTGCTACCGGTTACTACGGTACCTGATCCTTCACCGACTGCACGGAAGCCATCATTGGTTGAGCCGTTGAAGCTATTTGCCAAATCGATGGAGAATGTCTTTTGACTTGTTGCTCCTTCAGATTTTGTCTTCATGTCGACTACTACAATGATATCGGCGCTTGAGTCTTTCGGAATGAATGGCCGATCAGCACCCGTGAAGGCAAATGATGCTGAACCTGTAGCGCTAAACGTTCCGACCTGTGTAACCTGACGACCATCTTCAGTCGCGTAACGAATCGAAACGTTTTTCACATTATTTACCAAGTCTGTCACATTGTCGTTCGTGGTAAGAATCAACCGTTCCAGCAAGAAGTTGTCGCTATTGGCCGTGAGGCGGAAGCGGCTAAATTCTGTTGCTGTTTGACCCCAATATTTACCTTCCTGAACAGGTGTGGCAGGGGAAAGTGAAGCAGTGATTGTACCTCCACTGGTAACAGTGACTTTCACGATCGGAGATGTCGCGCCGTTGACGGGTGCTCCCGTAGCATTCACTGAGGTACCGAATTGATCGATACCGGTGACATCGGTATTTGAAGCGATATCAAATGAGAATGCATCTGAAGAACCAGAAGGCGCATTGCTGGAAAGATCTGCCTTTACCAACAAACGCTTTGTTGCACCGGCGGGAATCTGCCAATTCAAGTTGTTAAATACGATGGTACTGGTCGTAGTGTTCAGATTGTTTGCACTTGGGGTTTGAGAGATAAGCTGTCCCGTATCACCATCATATAAGCGAACTTGAGAGACAAGGTTTTGAACCGACATAGCATCGTCCGGTGCTGGTAAACTCTTTGATTTCGCAAAGGTCGTGCCGTTGTCGGAGATGTAACCAGTTAAGGTAACATCGTTAATGCGAACGCTTGAACCGATGTCAGTCCGGAAGGTGAAGCCAGCAACGTCGACGTTGGTCGCACCTTTTACATAGGTGATACTTTGCGGACTACCAGCAAGACCAAGGTTGAGGGCCGAGGTCCCAATCGTCATATTGTTTCCAGACATATCAGTTGAAGGGCTGAAGTCTGAAGAGGTTACCGCAGTGTTCGTGCCACTGTAACGGGCAACGGTAAGATCACCCTGTGAACCCGCCAATGTGCCATATCCCTTGAGAATGGCCTTAATCACATCACCACTATCAAGAGCAGTTGAAGCGTCAGATGAGTTAGAGAGCTTTATATCTGCGGTGATTGCAAGATGAAGTGTCTGACCCGCCTGTACTTCAAAGGTGTCGGTAAATTCATGTCTTAGGCCTGCGACACCTCCGGGACATGCGTTATCCTGTACGGTGAATGAACTGCCATCAGCCGGACCTACTAACACCTGGCCATTATCAGTATTCTTGATTTTTATATCTTCAAGATCACTGAAGTTATTTACCGCAGCGTCAAATGTTCCATTCCCTCCCTGATCGATACAGAGGATAATCTGATGCTTACGCAATTCAATTGCGCGAGCAGCATTGATGGAGAAGTTGAGTAACGGTACATCCTGAGAGCGATCGGTAATTGTGGTTGTCGTTGGGCCATTGAACGAGAGTGTGACGACTCCACCTTGTAAGGTAAGCGTATGCGCTTCACTTGTGGTGTCCATCGTAGTAATGCCCGTAGTACCACCTGCTACTTTCCAGCACATTGGGATCCTAAGCTTAGAATTCCACGTGGACAAGTTGTCGCG
>JADMIO010841982.1_pt1 | contig 45213 bp, 36 predicted proteins | sample 8958161 | NCBI WGS metagenome assembly JADMIO01 (sample SAMN16585339, study PRJNA669376) | soil metagenome | isolation source: Crop rotation soil | place: USA: Cullars Rotation, Alabama | collected 2011
GCGACAACTTGTCCACGTGGAATTCTAAGCTTAGGATCCCAATGTGCTGGAAAGCAACATCCACCGCTTCCTAACTCGCCAAGTCGGTCACGTACCCGGCAACACGTCGGTGAAGGGCTTCGACCAACTCGTCAGCGAATGTCGCAAGCTGCTCCGACAGTCGGATGCGGGCCGCGAGATCCTGACGTCAGGAGACACCGCTCTGCTTGCTGCCAGGAAAGCGACGGTCCTTCGAAATCGGGTCGTCCATGACATGTGGCTCTTGGACCCCCTGCGGGAAGACTGGGAGCCACCTCGCTGGAACACCTTCCAGCGATTGAGTGATGTGCAGGAAAGCTACGACTCGGCGAGCTCGCAAGACCTCACGATGGTTGTCGACACTCACACCCTTCTGATGCGAACCCGCATGCGCCTTTCCGGGCTCTTCATGGCACTTCATGCAACTTGGCCGGCGGACCGCGCCCGGGTTGAGGGATCGTCGCGTGGAGACACCATGGCGGGATACGTCTCGCTGATGACAGACCGCTTCATCCTCCATGCGAACGGAGACTTCGACGTCACCTGAGGGTGATGCAACGGCGCGTCCGGCTCACGGCGGTATGCCCCACATCCGAGACCGGCTCTCGACAGGTCCGTGCTTTGTGGCGAGCAGCGCGCGTGTCCAGTGCAACGTCTAACCATTGGTCGGCTCAGCGTCGGCGGGCGGGTAAGGCCTAGCCCGTACTGATGTCTTGCCGGCCGGAGCCCATCCAGCCTGAGGACTATCGACAAAGCGTTCGTGCACGGTGTCGTTGAGATTTGGTTCGATGTGAACCGTTGTTTCATTGATGTCGACAACGATCGCCGACAAGATCGTCTGTTCGACCGTGCCGACCTCGAGGACTTCTCCCTCGGCCCGCACCGTGAGCGGGATGTCGAGCTGAATCTGGATGTGCTCGCCGATTTCCATTGAGCCTGGAGCCACTCCTTCGATCGCTTCCTGTCGCCATTTACCGACGTTGATCTCGCCGTCGATGAGTCTCGCCGCTCGATGAATGTCTCGAATCTCACCATTGGTGATCTCGGTGATGTCGGGGATCCGGATGACCTCATTCGTGCGGGTCTGGCTCGTGGCAAGGGACGTGACGAACTGGTCGACCGAAGGAGGCACCATGCCTTGCGCACCATCGAGTTCGATCATGTCTTCGAACATGCCGACCGCTCCTGCGAGCTGAATCTTGTTCGGTGCCTCCAAGTGTCGTGCGAAGCGGACTACGGGCTGGACGGTGGCTGCCACCTGCCCGCCGATCGGAGCAAGTGTGAAGTTCACGCGCTGCACGGCGTCAGGGGCCGTGTCGTAGAAGCCCTCGTTCTCCATGAGACCCGATGGATCGGTGCCAATTGCCCACGCCCCGGTGCCGTCGGATGCGGCGGTCGAGCGCATCGCGAACTCGAGGTCTGCGAGCGCGGCACCTTCTGGATCGACTACTCGCATCCGCAGCTGGTACACCTCACGCTCGTGCGGAATCTGGACGGAGACAATGCCTTCCTTGTCGTCGGCGCCGAGGCCACCGGGGAGGTCGAGAGAGAACCTGGCCGGTGCCTCGAACGGCTTGCCGTACCTCATCCACTGCTCGTAGGCCTGGTGCTCCGCTGTTCCTTCAGCGAAGGTGAACTCAAGGTGGATGGGGATCGGTCGCTCCTCAAGAGACTGTGCCGATCGTTGGTAGATCTTGAAGAACAGCCACTTCTCGTTGCGCAGGCCTTGGATGGTCGCAGCAACCAACCCTGGCTCATACTCCATGGCGGGCACGCTTGGACTAATCCCATGGCCGTAGATGAAGTGTGGGTCGCTGTCGAGCACCGAGTCGAGGAGGGTGAGGTGATCGATGATCTCGCTGGGCTCGAGAAGTGCTGCCGGTCCGTCGCCAGGGTTGGCGTCCGACGGTTCGCGAGCTTTCATGTCGCCGGTGAGGAGGCCTGCTAGGGAGTCGGTCGCGTCCCGGATCCGGTCGCGTCCCCCGTAGAGGTAGTAATCGACGACGTACCAGTACTTGGCTGCCAGACTGTCGCAGAACGGGAGTCCCTTCCATTCGATCTTGCGGCCAGGGGCGTCAAGCCATTCGCGGGCGATGGCTTCCTCGTCGTCGGTTAGGGGTTTTTCGTCCAGCGCCTTCGCGTGGGAGATCGCGGAGTCGGGAAGGTCGTCGAACCAGCCGCGGAGGTCCTTGATGACCGTCGGGTCGAGCGGGGTGACCAGATACCAGTCGTTGATGGGCAGGCCCTCGCGGACGAGCCCGATCAGGAGGCGCGAGAAGGACTCGATGATTCTGGTCTTCTGGGTGCTGTTCAGGTTGGCCGAGTACTTCTTGACTTGATAGACGTCCCACGGCTCAGAGCTTTCGGTTGCCGGGACGATGACGTCGATCCCGAAATCGCCTTGTCCTGGACGGACCCGAACGGCGCGGCCGTACTCGTTGTACATCAAGTTTGCGATGACGGCTTCGACCTCGCTTCCGTCGCGCGATCCCCAGTCGACGCGTCCCGACATCGGCTCCTCCTGCTCTGCGGCTCAGACTCGTGGGCGGAACCACCGTAAGCGAGCAGGGGTGCATCGCGACGACGTCGAAAACGATGATCCGTCGCGTCGCCACGCGGGTCGAGTCATTCTGGGCGATATGGGCTACTGGGACAGAGGTGCTGGCCTGCAGCGAACCGCCCACGAGCGGGGAGTTAGAGGGCCTTCCTGGCTCGGCTTGGCCTGACCTAACGGGTACCCATTGGCGAACGCTTGAGCCCTCACATGCATCACTTGCTGGAGGCGCCGGGTCCGGGCGAGTGCCCGTGCGAGTGCTGAGGCACGCGTTGGCTCAGGCACGCGAGGCTGACGACGTCGTTACGCCGGCGTCAGTTCCGGGCACACTGGCCGCATGCTGACTCTCGACGAGGCCACCGGCCTCTGCACCGCTGCCCGCGCCGTCGCCGCCGACCAGGGTCTGGCGATGTCCTTCGCTGTGATGGACGCCGGCGGCCATCTGCTCGCCTTCGTCCGGATGGATGGCGCACCGTGGGTGAGCGCCGGCGTCGCGCAGGGCAAGGCCTGGACCGCGGCGGCGTACGGCGTCCCGAGCGACGCCCAGAAGGAGAAGATGGCGCCGATGCCGAACTTCGCGCAGGCCATCACCTCGATGACCCACGGGCGGTTCACGCCACAGACCGGAGCGGTACCGGTCTACCGCGACGGCACGCTCCTCGGCGCGCTGGGGGCCAGCGGCGGCACCGGGGACGAGGACGAGGCCGTCTGCAGCGAGGCCGTCACCGGGAGCGGGTTCGCGATCACCGGCTGACCGGCGGGACGGTCCGTGCCGCGAGGTGGTACCCCCTCAGGGGCCTTTCGCCGCCTCCCCAATCCTCCTAGGGTCTCAAGTGGACACACCGCAGGCCTGCGATGTGAATCTCGGAGGTTGTCATGGGCGACAGAGTCCAGATCGGCGGGCTCGGCGTGGCCGAGAGCCTGCACCGCTTCGTGACCGAGGAGGCGCTTCCGGGCTCGGGGGTCGAGCCGGACGCGTTCTGGGCGGGCCTGGACGCGATCGTCCACGACCTGGCGCCGCGCAACCGCGAGCTGATAGACCGGCGCGAGGAGCTGCAGGCCCGCATCGACGACTTCCACCGGGCACATCCCGGCCGGCCCGATGCGGAGGAGTACACCGCGTTCCTGACCGAGATCGGCTACCTCCTCGACGAGCCCGACGACGTGCAGGTCACCACCGACAACGTGGACGAGGAGGTCGCCCGCATCGCCGGTCCGCAGCTCGTGGTGCCGCTGCTGAACGCCCGGTTCGCCACCAACGCCGCGAACGCCCGCTGGGGCTCGCTGTACGACGCGCTGTACGGCTCCGACGTGGTGCCGCGCGAGGGCGACCTCGCGCCGGGCTCCAGCTACAACAGCGTCCGCGGGGCCGAGGTCATCGCCCGCGCCCGCGCGTTCCTCGACGCCCACTTCCCGCTCGCCTCCGGTTCGCACGCCGACTCCACGTCGTACACCGTCGACGCCGACGGACTCGCCGTGGCGGTCAAGGGCGAGGTGGTCCGGCTCGCCGACCCGTCCCAGCTCGTCGGTCACCGCGGCGAGGCGAGCGCCCCCGAGGCGGTGGTGCTGGTCCACCACGGCCTGCACGTCGAGATCACCATCGACCCGGACGATCCCATCGGCAGCACCGACGATGCCGGGGTCAAGGACCTCGTGCTCGAGTCGGCGGTCTCCACGATCATGGACCTCGAGGACTCGGTCGCGGCGGTCGACGCCGACGACAAGGTCGTGGGCTACCGCAACTGGCTCAAGCTGATGCAGGGCACGCTCGAGGAGCAGGTCACCAAGGACGGCAAGACCTTCACCCGAGCGATGAACCCCGACCGCACCTGCACCGCGCCGGACGGTACGACGGTCACGCTGCACGGCCGGGCGCTGCTGTTCATCCGTGAGGTCGGCCACCTGATGACCACCGACGCGGTGCTCGACCGGGACGGCAACGAGGTGCCCGAGGGCATTCTCGACGCGCTCATGTGTGGTCTGGGCAGCATGGTCGACCTCCGCGGGGAGTCCCGGCTGGCCAACTCCCGCACCGGGTCGATGTACGTCGTCAAGCCGAAGATGCACGGCCCCGACGAGGTCGCGTTCACGACTGACCTGTTCAGCCGGGTCGAGGAGGTCCTGGGCCTGCCGCCGCTGACGATCAAGGTCGGCATCATGGACGAGGAGCGACGCACCTCGCTGAACCTCAAGGCGTGCATCGCTGCGGCGCGAGAGCGGGTGGCCTTTATCAACACCGGCTTCCTGGACCGCACCGGCGACGAGATCCACACCTCGATGCTGGCCGGCCCGATGGTGCGCAAGGGCGACATGAAGTCCGAGACCTGGATCAAGGCCTACGAGGACTCCAACGTCGACATCGGTCTGGAGTGCGGGCTGCTCGGCCGGGCCCAGATCGGCAAGGGCATGTGGGCCGCGCCGGACAGCCTCGCCGACATGCTGGCCACCAAGATCGGCCACCCCGAGGCAGGCGCCAGCTGCGCCTGGGTGCCCTCGCCGACGGCGGCCACCATCCACGCGCTCCACTACCACCAGGTCGACGTGCGCGCCCGTCAGGAGGAGCTGAAGGGCGGCCGCCGGTCCAGCCGGGCCGACCTGCTGACGAGCCCGCTGGGGGACCCGGAGTCGTGGTCCGACGAGGACCGGCAGGCCGAGATCGACAACAACCTGCAGAGCCTCCTCGGGTACGTCGTCCGCTGGGTCGACGCGGGCGTCGGGTGCTCCAAGGTGCCCGACATCACCGGTGAGCCGCTGATGGAGGACCGGGCCACCTGTCGCATCTCCGCCCAGCACGTCACCAACTGGATGCACCACGGGGTGGTCACCCCGGAGCAGGTCGACGAGACCCTGCGGCGCATGGCGAAGGTGGTCGACGAGCAGAACGCCGGCGACACGACGTACACCCCGATGGCGCCGGACTTCGACGGCGACGCGTTCCTCGCCGCTCGGGCGCTGGTGTTCGAGGGCCTCGAGCAGCCCAGCGGCTACACCGAGCCGATCCTGCACCGGCGTCGAGCCAGCCGCAAGCGACGCGAGCTGACGGGCTCCCGATGACCGTCGCGGCCGCGAGCGCAGGTGCGCTGGACAAGGTGGTCGCCCGCGTCCGGCAGCTGCTCCCCGACGACGCGGTCATCAGCGACCATGCTCGGCTGCGCACCTACGAGTGCGACGGCCTCGCGCACTACCGCGTGACGCCCGCGCTGGTGGTGATCCCCGAGGACACCGCCCAGCTGGCCGCGGTCGTGAAGGCCTGCGCCGAGCACCAGATCCCCTATGTGGCAAGGGGTTCGGGCACCGGGCTCTCGGGTGGTGCGTTGCCGCACAAGGACGGCGTGCTGATCGTGACGTCCCGGATGCGCGCGATCCGCGAGGTCCGGCGGGACGACCAGCGCGCGGTGGTCGAGCCCGGTGTGATCAACCTCGACGTCACCCGCGCCGCCACCCCCGAGGGCTACTACTACGCCCCCGACCCGTCGAGCCAGCAGATCTGCTCCATCGGCGGCAACGTCGCGGAGAACTCCGGGGGCGCGCACTGCCTGAAGTACGGCTTCACCACCAACCACGTCCTGGGCGCGGAGTTCGTCACGCCGCAGGGCGAGGTCGTCGAGCTGGGTGGCGGCGCCCCGGACGCCCCCGGCTACGACCTGCTCGGTGCGGTGGTCGGCTCGGAGGGAACCCTCGGCATCGTCACGTCGGCCACCGTGCGGCTGGTGCGGCTGCCCGAGGAAGTCCGGACCGTCCTGGTGGGCTTCGAGAGCACCGACCAGGCCGGTGCGGCCACCTCGGCGATCATCGCGGCCGGCATCCTGCCGGCGGCCATCGAGATGATGGACGCGCTGGCGATCGAGGCGGCCGAGGAGGCCGTGCGGTGCGGCTATCCCGAGGGTGCCGGCGCGGTCCTCGTGATCGAGCTGGACGGGGCCGCGGTGGAGGTGGCCCAGGAGTACGACGAGGTCGAGCGGTTGTGCGCCGAGAACGGAGCGTTCGAGCAGCGGCTCGCCACCGACCCCGCCGACCGGGCGCTGATCTGGAAGGGCCGCAAGTCGGCGTTCGCGGCGGTCGGCCGGATCAGCCCGGACTACATCGTGCAGGACGGCGTCATCCCGCGCACCGCGCTGCCCGAGGTGCTGCGGGCGATCGCGGACCTGTCGGGCACCTCGGGTGTCCGCGTCGCCAACGTCTTCCACGCCGGCGACGGCAACCTGCACCCCCTGGTGCTCTTCGACGAGTCGAAGGAGGGCGAGAGCGAGGCCGCCGAGCGGGTCAGCGGCGCGATCCTCGACCTCTGTATCCAGCACGGCGGCTCCATCACCGGCGAGCACGGCGTCGGGGTGGACAAGGCGAAGTACATGCCCCGCATGTACCACGAGGACGACCTCGACACCATGCAGATGGTGCGCTGCGCCTTCGACCCCGACAACATCTCCAACCCGGGGAAGGTGTTCCCCACCCCACGGCTGTGCGGAGAGGTCCCCGGCCGCCACAAGGGCGCCCACCCGCTGCAGGAGTCCGGCCTGGCGGAGGTGTTCTGAGAGCCATGCGCGACCCGCTGGACGACCCCGCTCGCGAGGCCATCACCTCGGCGTGCGAGGACGTCCGCACCGGCGGTGAGGACGACGCCGTGGACCAGGTCGTGCCGGGCCTGGTCGCCCGCCCGACCTCGACGCAGCAGGTCGCCGAGGTGCTCCGGGCAGCGGCAGCGCACAGCCTCACCGTGGTCCCGCGTGGTCGCGGCACCAAGATGACGTGGGGCATGCCGCCCAGCTCGGTCGACGTGCTCGTCGACCTCGGCGCGCTGGACCAGGTGCTCGACCACCAGGCCGGTGACCTGATCGTCGAGACCCAGGCGGGCGTCCGGCTCGCCGAGCTGCAGGCCTTCGTCGGCAAGGAGGGGCAGCGGCTCGTGCTCGACGAGACGGTGCCCGGCGCCAGTGTCGGTGGCTCGCTGGCCACCAACGCCTCCGGTCCTCAGCGGGTGCTGGTGGGCACCGCCCGCGACCTGCTCATCGGGATCACGGTGGTCCGCGCGGACGGCGTCGTGGCCAGGGCCGGCGGTCGCGTGGTGAAGAACGTCGCGGGCTACGACCTGGGCAAGCTGATGATCGGATCGTTCGGCACCCTCGCGGTCATCACCGAGGCGTTGTTCCGGCTCCACCCCGACCCCCCTGTGCAGCGGTGGGTCTGCATCGGGGTCGACGACCCGGCCGCGGCGCACGCAGCGGTGCAGTCCGTCGTGCACGCCCAGGTGGTGCCGGCCGCGGTGGAGGTCGACCAGCCCGTCGACGGGCGCGCCACCGTCACCGTGCTGCTCGGCGGGAAGGCCGAGGGGGTGGAGGGTCGGGTCCGTACGACGTGCCAGCTGCTCGGCGAGCACGCCGACGTCGCCGATCACGCGCCGGTCGGCTGGTCGTCGTACCCGTGGCAGTCCGGGGAGACCGGGCTGAAGCTGACCTGCCTGCTCTCGGGGCTGCGCGATGTGTTGCGCACCGCCGGGGAGGTCGGTGCCTCGGTGCGCGGCTCGGGCGGGACTGGCGTGCTGTACGCGGCGGTCGCCGACGCAGACCGGGCGGTGGAGGCCGTGGAGCGGCTGCGCGCCACCTGTGAGCGACACCAGGGTGCGGCGGTCGTCGTCGACGCACCACGCGAGGTCAAGCAGGCCGTCGACGTCTGGGGGGCCGTTCCGGCCCTCGAGCTGATGCGCCGCGTGAAGGACCAGTTCGACCCGGACCACCGGCTCGCGCCGGGACGATTCGTCGGAGGCATCTGAGTGACCGACCAGAAGCAGGAGCACGGCGAGCTCGGCAAGATGGGCAGCATCGTCGACCTGGGCACCCCCGTTCCAGGAGGCGCCTTCGACGAGCACCACCCGCCCGACGCGGCGCTGATCGGCGACTGCGTGCACTGCGGGTTCTGCCTGCCGACCTGCCCGACCTACGTCTTGTGGGGCGAGGAGATGGACTCGCCCCGGGGCCGCATCCACCTGATGAAGCAAGGCCTCGAGGGCGAGCCGATGTCCGACTCGATGGTGCAGCACTGGGACCGGTGCCTCGGCTGCATGGCGTGCGTCACCGCCTGCCCGTCCGGGGTGCAGTACGACCGGCTCATCGAGCAGACCCGGGCCCAGGTCGAGCGGCGCCATGAACGGACCCGCCGCGACAAGGCGCTGCGGGCGCTGATCTTCGCGCTGTTCCCGTACCCGAGGCGGCTGCGCCTGGTCCGCGGGCCGCTGCGAGCCTTCCAACGGTCCGGTCTCGACCGGCGGATCCGGGCCAGCGGCCTGCTGGAGAAGCTCTCGCCGCAGCTGGCCGCCATGGAGAACCTCGCACCCCGGCTGGGCAAGCCCGACAAGCTGCCCGAGCGCATCACGGCGACCGGCGAGCGCCGTGCGGTGGTCGGCCTGCTGACCGGCTGCGTGCAGGGGGCGTTCTTTCCCGGCGTCAACGCCGCCACCGCCCGGGTGCTGCAGGCCGAGGGCTGCGACGTGGTGGTGCCGCGGCAGCAGGGCTGCTGCGGTGCGCTGTCGGTGCACAACGGCCGCGACGAGGAGGCGCTCGGGTTCGCGCGTCACCTCGTCGACACCTTCGAGGCGACCGGCGTCGAGCGCATCGTGGTCAACGCCGCTGGCTGCGGCTCGACGATGAAGGAGTACGCCGAGCTGCTGGCCGACGACCCGGCCTACGCCGATCGGGCGCGGGCGTTCGCCGAGAAGGTCGGCGACATCGCGGAGATCCTCGTCGAGCTCGGCCCCGTCGCGCCGCGGCACCCGCTCGAGCTGACCATCGCCTACCACGACGCGTGCCACCTGGCGCACGCCCAGGGCGTCCGGTCCCAGCCGCGCGCGTTGCTCAATGCCATCCCCGGGCTGCAGCTGAAGGAGATCGCCGAGTCGGAGCTGTGCTGCGGCTCGGCCGGCGTCTACAACATTCTCAACCCCGAGCCGGCCCGCGAGCTCGGCGACCGCAAGGCGGCCAACATCGTGGCGACCGGCGCGGAGGTGCTGGTGACCGCCAACCCGGGATGCCTGATGCAGGTCACCTCGGCGATCGAGCGGTCCGGCCACCCGATGGGGATGGCCCACACCGTCGAGGTCCTCGACGCCTCGTTCCGTGGGCTGTCCGCGCACACCCTGACCTCTGGATAACCGTTACGCCAAGGGAGTTGAACCCAATGTTCGACCAGTTCCAGCAAAACACCCAAGCAGTCGGTGACTCGCTGTTCCTCAGTGCCATGTGCGCCCTGATCCCCCTGGCGGTTCTTTTCGTCCTGCTGGGTGGACTGAAGGTTCGGGCCTGGATCTCCGGGCTGATCGCCCTCGGGGCCGCCATCGTGGTGGCGGTCGCGCTGTTCGGCATGCCTGCGGGCCAGGCCCTCAGCGCCGCGGTCAACGGTGCCCTGTTCGGCTTCTTCCCGATCCTGTGGATCGTGATCAACGCGGTCTGGATCTACAACCTCACCGTGGCGTCCGGCCACTTCGAGGTGCTGCGCCGCTCCTTCGAGAAGGTCAGCCCCGACCAGCGGATCCAGGCGATCATCATCGCCTTCTGCTTCGGTGCGCTCCTCGAGGCCCTCGCCGGGTTCGGCACACCGGTCGCGATCTCGGTCGTCATGCTGATGTCGCTGGGATTCAAGCCGGTCAAGGCGGCGACCGTCGCGCTGGTGGCGAACACCGCGCCGGTCGCCTTCGGCGCGCTGGCGATCCCGATCGTGACCCTGGCGCCGATCGCTGCCGGGGTCAGCAACGACCCGCGGCTCTCCGACGCCAACGCGCTCGACTCGCTGGGATCGATGGTCGGGCGGCAGACGCCGATCCTGGCGCTGTTCGTGCCGCTCATCCTGGTGCTGATCGTCGACGGCCGGCGCGGCGTGCGGCAGACCTGGCTGCCCGCCATGGTCGCGGGCACGGTGTTCGGCGTCGCCCAGTTCGTGACGGCGAACTACCTGTCCGTCCAGCTCACCGACATCGTCGCGTCGCTCCTGTCGGCCGGCGCGGTGGTCCTGCTGGTGCGGGTGTGGCAGCCGGCCGAGGTGTTGACTGCCGAGCGGGTCGACGAGGAGGAGCGCGTCCACGCGGGTGCCTCCAGCGAGTCCTCGCGGGTCGGCGCCGGAGGTGGCTCGACCACCACGCGCGTTGCAGGAACGGGAGGCGGCCTCGGCGCAGAGCCAGCGGCCGGGGCCGGTTCCGGCCGGCCCTCGGTCGACAACCGGGGCGACGTGATTCGGGCCTACTCGCCGTACCTCGTGATCATCGTGATCTTCTCGATCACCAACATCCCCAGTGTCGTGGACTACCTGGCCAAGGCGCCGTGGACCTACCTGTTCGACTGGCCGGGGCTCGACATCCTCAACGCCGCGGGCGACCCGGTGCCGACCCAGTTCAAGTTCAACTGGCTGCCGGCCGCCGGCACCCTGCTGATCATCGCGGGACTGATCACGATGGTGATCCTGAAGGTGTCGCCGGCCCGGGCCCTCAAGACGTACGGCGAGACCTTGGTGGAGCTGCGCTCGGCGATCATCACCGTCATGGCGGTGCTGGGCCTTGCCTACGTGATGAACCTGTCGGGCCAGACGACGTCGCTGGGCGTCTGGCTGGCCGGGTCCGGCGGGGCCTTCGCGCTGATCTCGCCCATCCTCGGGTGGATCGGTGTGGCCGTCACCGGATCCGACACGTCGTCGAACTCGCTGTTCGGCGCGCTGCAGGTGCAGGCGGCGACCAAGGCCGGGCTCGACCCGGTGCTCATGGCAGCCGCGAACTCCTCCGGTGGTGTGCTCGGCAAGATGGTGAGCCCGCAGAACCTCGCCATCGCCGCGGCCGCGGTCGGGATGTCGGGCAACGAGGGCGTGATCTTCCGCAAGGTCATCGGCTGGAGTCTGCTGCTGCTGGTCCTGATGTGCGCGATCGTCGGGCTGCAGGCCACCCCTGTGCTCAGCTGGATGGTGCCCTAGGCACCCCGCTCAGGCGGGTGTGGACTCGTCGCGCAGACCGTCCGGAGCGCAGAGCATCTCGCTGAGGTTGGCAGCTTCCACCGGTGGCGAGAAGTGGAAGCCCTGGCCCGTGGTGCATCCCTGGCGTCGGAGGATGAGCATCTCCTGCGGGCGCTCGATGCCCTCGGCCACCGTCTCGAGCTGGAGGCTCTGGCCCAGCCTGAGGATCGTGTTCACCAGCGCCGTGTCCCCGCCGGTCGACAACCGCTCCACGAAGCTCCGGTCGATCTTGAGCACGTCCACGGGGAACCGGTGGAGGTAGCTGAGCGAGGAGTAGCCCGTCCCGAAGTCGTCGATGGCGAGGCGCACCCCGAGGTCGTGCAGCGTCGTGAGTGCGAGCAAGGTGTCCTCGCCGTTGTCGATGAGGACGCTCTCGGTCATCTCGAGGGTCAGCCGGTCTGCGGCCAGTCCGGTCGTCTCGAGCACCTGTCGGACATGCTCCGGGAAGTCGTCGTGGAGCAGCTGTCGGGGCGAGACGTTGACCGAGATCTTCAGGGTCTCCATCGCCGCGTGCTCGGTCTGCCACCGGACGGTCTGTGCGCACGCCTCGCGCAGCACGATCATGCCGATGTCACGGATCAGGCCGGTCGACTCCGCGACCGGGATGAACGACAGGGGAGGCACGAGCCCGCGCTCCGGGTGTCGCCACCGCACCAGGGCCTCGACGCCGGTGATCTGCCCCGTGCGCATGGAGAACATGGGCTGGTAGTGGAGGACGAACTGCTCCTCGTCGATGGCGGTCCGCAGGTCGGTCTCCAGCCGGACCCGCTCCACGAGGCCCGCGTGCATCTCGGGGTGGAACACGGCGAAGCTGCCGGCACCGGCCGCCTTGGCCTGGTACATCGCCAGGTCGGCGTTCCGCAGCACCTGCTCGGGAGTGCGGGCGTGGTCGTCGAAGTGCGCGATGCCGACGCTCGCCGCGATGTGCACGCGCTCGTCGTGGAGGTCGAACGGGAGACGCACCACGTCGTTGATCCGGCGCGCGAGCTCGACCTCCTCGTCGGGGAGAGCGTCGTCGAGGAGGACGGCGAACTCGTCGCCGCCGAACCGGGCCACGGTGTCACCGCTCCTGACCACGGACCTCAACCGCTCGGCGACCGTCACCAGCAGCTCGTCACCCGCACTGTGGCCGAGCATGTCGTTGACCGACTTGAAGCCGTCGAGGTCGAGGAACAGGACGGCCACCGTGTGCCCGGACGGCGTACGGCGGGCGAGTGCGTGCTGGAGCCGGTCCTTGAAGAGCGCGCGGTTGGGCAGCCCGGTGAGTGAGTCGGAGAAGGCCATGCCGGTCAGCTGCTCCTCCAGCTGGACGCGGTCGGTCACGTCGCGGGTGTTGAGCACGAGGGCGTTGAGATGCGGGTTGCCCAGGAGGTTCGTGATCGTGACCTCGACCCGGCACTCGTGACCGTCGGCGTGGCGCCACGTGCTCATGACCGTGTGGATGCGGAGCTCTTCGGCGCACGCGTAGTCGAGCGCCTGCTCGAGGAGAGCCGCCTCGTCCGGTCCCATCAAGTCGTAGATGGAGGACCCTTCCATGTCTTCGGCCGTGTAGCCGAGGATGCGGTGGATCGACGCGCTCTGGTAGCCGACGACCCCGCGCGGATCGACCATCGTCACGATGTCGGAGCTGTGCTGCACGAGGGAGATGAACCGCTCACGGCTCGCGGTGAGCTCCGCGGTGCGGGTGCGGACCCGGTCCTCGAGTGTCCGCGTCAGGCTCTGGTTCTCGAGCAGCGTGAAGAGCTGTCGTCCCACGAGGAGGACCATGATGCCCGTGCGTAGCCAGGACACCACGAGGTCGGAGTGCCCCGTGCGCAGCACCTCGAAGCTGGAGGTGAGCAGAGCGGCCATGACCGCGGCGTACGGCAGGAGGCTGCCGAGGGGCAGGTGGCCGACCTCGTCCTCCGCGGGCACCTCCGCTGCCGGGGTGCGACGGATGGAAGCGAGGAGGATCAGGCTGAATCCTGCGAACCACCCGAGGTCGATGACGCTGCCGGAGCTGTAGACCCCCATCGTCGTCTGGTAGGTGAAGCCGGAGTCGGCCACGGCGAACGCCAGCAGGCCGCTGCCGACCAGGGGCAGTGAGACCGGGAGCTGCCTCGGGGCGCGGCGTGAACGAAGCCAGGTCGTCAGCACCATCGTGATCAGGACGACGTCACCCACCGGGTAGGCCAGCGAGATCATGGCACTGGTGAGGCTGTCGGCGCCGGCGTCGAAGACGTGGCTCAGCACGAGGATCCAGCTGCACAGCAGGAGGGAGGCAGCCACCATCAGGCCGTCGAGGACGGTGCGGAGCTTGCCCGCAAAGGTCTGGGCGGCCAGCGGCAGGGTGAGCAGCGCCGCAGCGGCGAGGGGCGGCAGTCCGAGGTAGCCCAGGTCTGCCGGAGACGGGAACGGCACTTCTCGTCCCAGGACGGACTCGAACCAGCTCCACACCGCCTGCCCCATGGACCATGACGTCATGGCGGCACCGAGAAGCAGCCAGAACCGCTTGTCTGCTCCGGTGTGACGGCGTGCGCGGCGGAACGACCCCACCCCTGCGCACAGTGCGACGAGGCAGAGACCGACGTTGGAGAGGGTCTGGGCCGGGATCGGGTCGTCACGGACGCTCAGCAGTGTGCCGGCCCAGGCGAGCGCCGCGACCAGGACCGCCGAGGTGGCGAGGCCCGGGCGTGACGGGAGTCGGTGAGTGCCGTGCATGGCAGCAGTATGGGGATGCAATCCGGAGAAAGGGGCCGGAACGGACAAATCCGAAACCGCTGCCATGTCGGACAAGAGGCTCTACCGTCGTGCCCACGACCGAGGGGATGCGTCCGGGCGAGGCCCGGGGCGTGAGGGGGGAATGACGACGATGACGGTGCTTGACCTGGGCACATGGGTGGACGTGCCGGCGATGTGGCCGGAGAGCCTGCATCCCAGGCACCTGTCCACCCTCGAGCTGCCCACGCCGTACCTCGTGGGAGACAGCCGGTTGCTCCGCCAGCGCCTCTGCGCGTTCGAGTCCGCACTGCCGGGCGTGCGGCCGTTCTACGCGGTCAAGTGCAACTCCGACCAGACGGTCCTGAGCACGGTCGCTTCCCAGGGGGCAGGGTTCGAGATCGCGTCGCTGGGTGAGCTCGACATGCTGCGGTCGGTGGGAGTCGATCCTCGTGACGTGCTCTACAGCAACACCGTCAAACCGGCTGCGCACGTCCGTGGAGCCTTCGAGGCCGGCGTGTGGCGGTTCGCCATCGACTCGGAGGGCGAGCTCGACAAGATCGCTCGCTGCGCACCGGGCAGCGCTGTCTACGTCCGGGTCAGGGTCGACGACTCCGGAAGCGTCTTTCCCCTGTCCCGCAAGTTCGGTGCGGAGGCCCACCACGCGCGTGCCCTGCTGCAGCAGGCACAGCACCTGGGGCTGCAGCCGTACGGCGTGACGTTCCACGTGGGCTCGCAGTGCGCCGCGACGTCGGCGTGGGTGCAGGCCATGGCGTCGGTCGGACGGCTCATGCGCCAGCTGGTCAAGGACGGGATCGTGCTGGAGATGCTGGACATCGGCGGGGGCTTCCCTGCGCGTTACGGCGAATCGGTGCCGTCCATCGAGGAGATCGGCGTCGTGGTGACCCGTTCGGTCGACGAGCTCCTGCCCTACCGACCGACTCTCGTGGCCGCGGAGCCCGGTCGTCACCTCGTCGCGGAGACGGCCGTGATGGTGGCGGAGGTGCTCGGACGCGAGGTGCGCGCCGGTGAGGACTGGCTGTACCTCGACGTCGGTGCCTACAACGGCTTGATGGAGACCCAGCAGACGGTGGGACAGTGGCGGTTCCCACTCTGGTCCTCGCGCCCGGACCACGGGGCGGTGGAGCAGGTGCCGTTCACGGTGACCGGGCCGAGCTGTGACAGCTCCGACACGATGTTCTTCGGCGCCTTGCTGCCCATCACCATGGCCGAGGGAGACCGCGTCTTCGTCGGCTCCGCCGGCGCCTACACCCTCAGCTACGCCTCGCATTTCAACGGGTTCCCGCCTCCGGCGACCCACTACGTGGGGTGAGGCCGGTGGACGGTCCCACTGGTCCCAGCGCTCGTCGGAGGCTGCGGGCGCTCATGGCCGCCGGCCTGGTGGACTCCTTCTGCCTGTCGATGGCGTGGACGGTGGTCGTTCTGGAGGTCACCCGGCAGCACGGGCTCGTGGCCGCGGGCGCGTGCAGCACTGCGATGCTCCTCGGCGTCGCGCTGTCCGCACCGTTCGCCACCTGGATGGCACACCGCCTCGACGGCAGGCGCCTGCTGCGGGTGGCAGGCCTCACCGAGGCCGTGACACGCATCGGTGTCTTCGCGCTTCTCGTCACGGGTTCGTCGGTCTGGGCAATCGCCGCGTGCGTCACGGTGATGAACGTCGTCGCGTGGACGGGGTACGCCGGCATGCGGGCCGAGGTCGCCGCCGTCACCGACGGCGCCGGCGGGATCACGTGGTACGGCACCATCGTGGCAGCGGTCGAGGCGATGGGGATCGCCGCAGGTGCCTTCGTCCCGACCAGCTCCTCGGGCCGGCCGTCCGACACGGTCCTGGTGGCCGTCGCCGTCCTGTACGTGGCCGCTCTCATCCCCACCCTGGTGGTGGCGGGAGGCTCACTGGTCCCCCGCGCGGTGCGGACGACACGGCGCGTCGTCACGAGCTGGCGGCCGAGCGCCGTGACGGTCCAGGGCGCCGTCCTCATGCTGGTCGCCTCGGGACCGACGCTGCTGGCCGTGGCACTTGCCGCAGAGCTGCACGGTCGTGCCGCCGTCGGCCTGGCCGCCGTCTCCTTCACCGTCGGCTCCCTGCTGGCTCCCACGATCGCGAGCTCCCTGGAGCGTCACGGACGCAACGAGCCCGGCTGGTGGGTGCTGATGGCGCTCGGGATGGTGGCGGGCTGGGTGCTCGCGCCCGTGTCGGTTGCCTGGCTGTGCGTGGCCCAGGTGCTCTCCGGTCTGTGCATGACGACCCTCGAGGGACTGCTCGACACGGCGGCGTCGCGTCGACGTCCGGACGCGGTCACCCCTGCACTGGCGCGGTCGACCGCGGCCCGGGCACTCGGCTCGTCCGGAGGCACGGCCATGCTGCCGCTCGCCGTGGCCCTGGGCGGGCTGTCGCTGTCGAGTGCCGTGCTCGCGGGTGTGCTCGCGGTGCTCGCTGTGGCCGTGCGCGTGTCCCGTCGTGGTCCGACGGTGGAACGGGCTGTCGGCTCGCTCCCGGACGACATGTCGGGGTCGGCGCCCCGCGTCGTCACAGCTGGCTGATCGCTGCTTCGTGGGCATCAGCGGCCCGAGTGTCTCACCGAGCCTTGCGTGGGGTGACCCGGCGAGCCGACCGTGCACAGGACGCCGCGGTCATGAGCGAAGGACCAGGTCTCCTTGGTGGGGGTGACGATGAACTCGTCGAGGGTCGTTCGGTTGGCTGAGATCCCCACGTACGCCGCGAACCTCTTGTCGCACCCGCGCCCCGCAAGCAGCTCCACCTGCCGATCCCCGGGATAGCTCCCGTCGCGCAGCTGGAAGGTGGCGAACCCCTCGTCGGTGTGCGGCTGCCTGCAGTCGACCACGTCGACGAAGTCAGGAGCAGAGTCACCCGAGCCAGCCATGTCTCGCACACAGTCCCCGACCGCAAGAGATGTGATGTCGACCCGGGTGGTGGCAGGCGCGCCGTCCCGGTGGGGCCCGAGCACGGCGACGGCCGCGGCACCGATCGCGACGGCGACGACGCCGGCGATCACCCAGCGGTTCAGCCGGAACCGGCCGCGACTCGGCCTTTCCGCGTCCAGCTCGTACGACGAAAGCGGCAGTGGCGGCCCGCTCACGTCCGGGCGCCCGGAGCCATCCCGCGGGCCGTCCCCCAGCGTGACCAGGGGCGGATCCCACCCGTTGCGGGCCCTGCACCGTGGGCACGACAAGGCAGACCCGAGTACGTCCATGCGCGTGCTCCCAGGAGCTTCGACAGCCGACTCAGGTGAGGGAGCGTCCAACAGCGAGGCCAGCATGAGGCGCAGCCAGTGCTTGAAACACAGACGCTTGAGGTCGCGGACTTGCTGGTCGCTGTCGGTCTTCATCGGGTCCCCAGGTGTCGGATCGAGTCGGATGACTCGATCCTGGGGCGGCGCCGAGGAACCTTCTGTTCGCCTGCCAACACACCGGGCGACGAACGGAGCGCGCGTCCTTCTGGGCGAAAGACGCGCCAATCGTCGCCGGGCCGATCAGTCCTTGCGGGTCATCGCGTCGACATCCAGCGCGGCGTCGAGCGCCTCCTCGGTGAGGTCGCCCCGCTCGACGAAGCCCATGGTGATCACGGTCTCGCGGATCGTGGCGCCGTCGGCGAGGGCCTTCTTGGCCACCTTCGCCGCCTGCTCGTAGCCGATGGCGGAGTTCAACGGCGTGACGATCGAGGGGGAGGACTCGGCGTAGGCGCGCATCCGGTCCGCGTGCGGGGTGATCCCGTCGATGCACCGGGAGGCGAGGACACGGGAGGCGTTCGCGAGCAGCCGGGTGGACTCCAGCACGTTGCGGGCCATCACCGGCATCATCACGTTGAGCTCGAAGAGGCCGCTGGCGCCGGCGGTGGTGACGGTGACGTCGTTGCCGATCACCTGCGCGCAGACCATCAGCGTGGCCTCCGGGAGCACCGGGTTGACCTTGCCGGGCATGATGCTCGACCCGGGCTGCAGGTCGGGGAGTGCGATCTCACCGAGGCCGGCGGTCGGGCCGCTGCCCATCCAGCGCAGGTCGTTGCAGATCTTGGTGATGCCGACGGCGATCGTGCGGAGCTGGCCGCTCAGCTCGACCAGTCCGTCGCGGCCGCCCTGGGCCTCGAAGTGGTCGCGGGCCTCGGTGAACGCCAGGCCGGTGTCGTCGGCCAGGGCCGCGATCGCGCGCTCGGCGAAACCGTCGGGGGTGTTGATGCCGGTGCCGACCGCGGTGCCGCCCAGCGGCAGCTCGAGCACCCGGGGGAGGGTGGCCTCGAGACGCTCGATGCCGCGTCGTACGACGGCCGCGTAGCCGCCGAACTCCTGGCCGAGCGTCACCGGCGTGGCGTCCATCAGGTGCGTGCGACCGGACTTCACGAGATCGTGGAACTCGGCGGCCTTCGTCTCCAGCGACGACGCGAGCTGTTCGAGCGCCGGCACCAGGTCGCTGGTCGTCGCGACCGCCGCGGCGACGTGGATCGAGGTCGGGAACGTGTCGTTGCTGGACTGGCTGGCGTTGACCTGGTCGTTGGGGTGGATGTCGACACCGGCCTGCGCGGCGAGGGTGGCGAGCACCTCGTTCATGTTCATGTTGGACGAGGTGCCGGACCCGGTCTGGAAGACGTCGATCGGGAACGCGTCGACATGCTCGCCGCCCACGATCGTGGCCGCGGCGTCGCGGATCGCCTGCGCCTGCTCGGTGGTGAGGACGTCGAGCTGCTCGTTGGCGGTCGCGGCCGCGGCCTTGACGCGGGCCATCGCGCTGATCAGCGCGGGCTCGATGGGGGTGCCGGAGATCGGGAAGTTCTCGACCGCCCGCTGGGTCTGCGCCCGCCAGAGCGCGTCCTTGGGCACGCGAACCTCGCCCATGCTGTCGTGCTCGACGCGGAAGTCCTGAGTCATTCGGGGTCCCCGCGGAGGTGTGAGCGAAGCGAGCAGCTTCGTGGGGTGATCTTCATGGGGCCACGTTAGACGCGACGTAGAGCCAGTAGTGCTCGGGTCGGCCCTGGAGGTCGACGTCGTACGTCAGCGCGGTCGCGTTGCCGAACACCTCACGCAGCGCGTCCTCCAGGTCCTTCGACTCGTCGGCCGACCAGATGGCGAGGGCGCCGGCCGGCGTGAGCGCGCGTCGTACGGCGGCCAGGAACTCGGGCCTGTAGAGGCGCGCGTTGCTCTCGTGCACCAGGTGCGCCGGACCGTTGTCCACGTCGAGCAGCACCAGGTCGTAGTCGCCCGGGGTCAGCTCCTGCACAGCAACCGCGATGTCGAGGTTCGCGATCGTCAGCCGCGCGTCGGCCAGGAACTCCGGGCCGTGCGGCACCGTGCCGTCGCGCATCCAGTCGATGAGCGCCGGCTCGACCTCGACCACGACGACCTTCTCGACGCGCACGTCCTCGAGCACCGCGTGCACCGTGAAGCCGAGCCCGAGCCCGCCGACCACCACGTTGCGCGGGTCGGCCACCTGCGCGAGCGCGACCTCGGCGAGCGCGTGCTCGGTGCTGGTCTCGAGGGTGTCCATCACGAAGACACCGTTGACCCTCAGCTCGTGGACCTCGGGCGCGTTCTCCTCCGTGCGACGCCGCAGCACGAGCTCGCCCCGCTCGTCGTCGGCCCGAGCCACCTCGACGTACTCCATGGGTACATCTTCACCAACGCGGGAGCCGGACCGGTCAGCGCCCCTTCCACACCGGTGCACGCTTCTCGGCGAACGCCTTGAAGCCCTCGAGCCCGTCCTCGGACCCGTACAACCTGTCGACTGTCGGCAGGGTGCGGCTGGTGACCAGGTCCAGCACCTCCTGGAACGGTCTGCCCTCCGCGACCCGGGCTGTCTCCTTGATCGCGGCGAACACCAGCGGCGGACCGGACGCCAGCAGCCGGGCCACGTCCCACACCCGCGCCATCAGCACGGCGTCGTCCGCGAGGACCTCGTTGACGACGCCCCAGCGGTGCGCCTCGGCGGCATCCATCCAGCGCCCGGTCAGGAGCAGCTCCATCGCCACGTGGTACGGCATCCGCTTCGGCAGCTTGATCGTGGCCGCGTCGGCCAGCGTGCCGGCGTTGATCTCCGGCAGCCCGAACTGGGTGGCGGCCGAGGCGTAGATCAGGTCGCACGACAGCGCCAACTCGAACCCGCCGCCCATCGCCAAGCCGTGCACGGCCGCGATCACCGGCTTGTCCAACCCCACCAGCTCCTGGAGCCCGCCGAACCCGCCGACCCCGTAATCGCCGTCGACCGCGTCACCCGCGGCCGCGGCCTTCAGGTCCCAGCCTGCGCTGAAGAACTTGTCCCCGGCCGTGCGCAGCACCGCGACCCGCAACGCGTCGTCGTCGCGGAAGTCCGCGAAGACCCGTCCCATCAGCCGGCTGGTCGCGAGGTCGATCGCGTTGGCCTTGGGCCGGTCGAGCGTGACCTCCAGGATCGCCCCCTCGCGCCGGGTGCGGACCGGGCCGTCGGCGGGGCTGTCGGCCGGGCTGTCGGTCATGGGCTCGCCCACCTCTCAGGCTCCGAGCGGGCGCAGCATCGCCCGCGAGATGATGTGCCGCTGGATCTCCGACGTGCCGTCCCAGATCCGCTCGATCCGCGCGTCGCGCCAGATCCGCTCCAGCGGCAGCTCGTCCATCAGCCCCATCCCGCCGTGGATCTGGATCGCCTCGTCGGCCACCATCGCCAGCATCTCGGTCGCCTTGACCTTGGCCATCGCGATGTCGGCGTCGGTGGCCAGGCCCTGGTCGTACCTCCAGGCAGCCTCCAACGTCATCAGCTCCGCGGCCTTCAGCTCGACGGCCATGTCGGCCAGCTTGAAGGAGACGCCCTGGAAGCGGCCGATCTTCTGGCCGAACTGCTCGCGCTCCGCGGCGTGGCGTACGGCGAGGTCGAGTGCCCGCTCGGCGCGGCCCAGGCAGGTGGCGGCGACCTGCAGCCGGGTGCTGCCGAGCCACGTGCCGGCCAGGTCGAAGCCCTTGCCCTCCTCGCCGAGCAGCGCGTCGCCGGAGACCCGGCAGTCGAAGTCGATGATCGAGTTGGTGTAGCCGCGGTGCGAGACGTTGCGGTAGCCGTCGTGCAGCTCGACGCCCGGGGTGTCGAAGTCGACGAGGAAGGTGGAGATCGACTTGCCGTCCGTGGCGTCGTCGGTGCGGGCGTACATGATCACGAAGTCGGCCTCGTCCGCGTGGCTGATGAAGTGCTTGGTGCCCTTGATCCGCCAGCCGTCGCCGTCGCGCGTGGCCCTGGTGCGCATGCCCCGCAGGTCGGAGCCTGCACCGGGCTCGGTCATGGCCATGCAGTCGCGACGCTCTCCGCGGACGCAGGGGTAGAGGTACCTCTCCTTCTGCGCGTCGGTGCCGGCGAGCAGGATGTTGGAGGGCCTGCCCACGGCCGAGTGCAGCGCGTAGCCGGCCCGCCCGAGCTCCTTCTCGAAGAGCACCCAGGTCACGGTGTCGAGCCCGGCGCCGCCGACCTCCTCGGGCATGTTCGCCGCATAGAGGCCGGCCTCGAGGGCCTTCTGCGCGATCGCGTCCCGGAGCTCGGGGCGGAGGACGCCGGTCCGTTCCACCTCCTCCTCGTGCGGGTAGAGCTCGCGCTCGACGAACGCGCGCGTGACCTGCACGATGCTGCGCTGCTCGTCGGTCAGTCCGAAGTCCATCAGGGTGCCTCCTGGTGCAGTGCTGCTGCGGCCGCGCCTCGCCCGGTGCGCACCGCGCCTTCCATGTATCCGGCGACCCACTGGTCGGAGCCGCAGACGTAGAACGGGGGTTCGTGCGTGCCGTGCAAGGGTCCCACCGCCTCGACGTCGCCGGGTCGCCAGCCCGTGACGTAGCCCTGGGTCCACGGGTCGGTGCCCCAGAGCCGGGTCCAGGTGGCGAGGGGATCGTTCGCGCGAGGTCCGTAGAGGGCCGCGATGTCCGCCAGCGCCTCGCGGGTGCGGGTCGCCGGCTCCGTGGCCGCGAACGCCGCGTACCGCTCGGGCGGCACCAGCGCTGACAGCACCCCTTCCTGCTGGGGCCAGGTCGAGCCGATCACGCCCTCGCACTCCGACAGCGCGTTCTGGCCGGTGGCCCGCCAGAACGGCTCGTCGTACGCCGCCACGAACTTCGCCGCCCACGCGTGCCGCTGCCGGCGCAGCGACGCCAGCCGGGCATCGCTGACGCCGGTGATCGCCAGGTCGCGTGCCGGCCCGACCGGGACCGCGAGCACGACGGCGTCGGCGTCGAAGACCTCGCCCGAGTGGGCTCGCACCCGCACGCCGGACGTGGTGACCGCGATCCCGGCGACGGGCGTCGACAGCCGGACATCGGCCAGCCCGTCGGCCAGCCCGTCGGCCAGCCGGAGTGCGACCGTGGCCGACCCCTCGGCCACGCGCTGGTTCTCCCAGACCTCGTAGTCGTAGGAGCCCCTGGTCTGTGAATTGCCGCCGCCGACGGCGATCTTGCGGGCGTAGGCGAACAGGCTGGTGCGCTCGACCGACCCGTCGGCGAGCCCGAGTGCGGCGAGCTCCTTGAGCCGGACCACGCCGGGGGTCGCGCCGACCTCGCGCAGCCAGTCGCCGACGCTGAGCCGGTCGAGCCGACGCAGCTCGGGGTGCGCGAACGGGTCGGCCGGGTCGATGCCGCGCACGACCTGCGCGAGCGCGTCCTCGACCTTCTCGTACGAGGCGCGGTCGGCGTCGGTGGTCCACGACGGCCAGTCGCCGACGTCGACCGACCCGGGCACCCGGCGGGTGATCTCGCCCGGCTCCGCGACGTACGACGGCACCAGGGTGAGCCCGAGCTCGGCGACCAGGCCCAGGTAGGCGGTGTGGCCGGTGCCGACCACCTCGCCGCCGAGCTGCACGAGACGCCCGTCGGGTAACGGCACCTGCTCGACCCGGCCGCCGACGCGGTCGCGGGCCTCGAGCACGGTCACCGCCGCGCCGCCCGCGGCGAGGTCGCGGGCGGCGCAGAGCCCGGCCAGGCCGGCGCCGACGACGACGACGTCGGACCTCATGGGGGTGTTCATCGCAGTACGACGGCGTGTTCGGGGTGCCAGCCGATCTGCACCCGATCGCCCGGGCTCCAGCGGTCGTCGGCTCGCATCCGCGGAAGGTTCTGCTCGAGCACGGTCAGGGTGATGCCGGCGGCCACCGACACGAGGTACTGCGTGGTCGCGCCGTGGTAGCTGGTGGACACGATCGTGCCCGGCACCTGCACCATCGTCGGCGTGAAGTCGCTCATCCAGATCTTCTCCGGCCGGATCGCCACGCTCAGCCGGTCACCCTCGGCCGACCCCGTGTGGCCGGGCACCGGGACGGCCAGCTCGGGCGCGACCCGCACGGCGCCGCCGGCGTACGTGCCTGCCATCAGGTTGCTGGTGCCGATGAAGCCGGCGGCGAAGACCGAGGTGGGGTTCTCGTAGACGTCCTCGGGGGTGCCGCACTGCTCGATCACGCCGTCGTTCATGATCGCCACGCGGTCGCTCATGCTGAGCGCCTCGTCCTGGTCGTGGGTGACGAACAGGAAGGTGATCCCGACCTCGCGCTGGATGGTCTTCAGCTCGACCTGCATGGCGCGGCGGAGCTTGAGGTCGAGCGCGGCCAGCGGCTCGTCGAGGAGAAGCACCTTCGGCCGGTTGATCAGCGCCCTGGCCAGGGCGACGCGCTGCCGCTGCCCGCCGGAGAGCTGGGCGGGGCGGTCCTTGGCGCGCGGGCCGAGCTCGACCAGCTCGAGCATCTCGTTGACGCGCCGGTCGATGCCGGCGCGGTCGACGCCCTTGCGGCGCAGGCCGAAGCCGACGTTGCCGCGCACGTCGAGGTGCTCGAAGAGCGCGTAGCTCTGGAAGACCGTGTTGACGTCTCGCTTGTGCGGGGGCGTGCTGGTGACGTCCTCGCCCCCGACGAGCACGGTGCCTGCAGTGGGGTCGTTGAAGCCGGCGATCATCCGCAGGGTTGTCGTCTTGCCGCAGCCGGAGGGGCCGAGCAGGGAGAAGAACTCGCCGGCGGCGACGTCGAGGTCGATGCCGTCGACGACGCGGGTGCCGCCGAACTCCTTGGTGAGTCCGCGCAGCGACACCGCCGGGGTGGCGGCCGGGGGGACGACGTCGGGCACGGGTGTCGTGGCTGACTCCGCGGGTGACTGCGCGGTCGTCCCTGGGCCGGTCACGGGAGTGGTCATCGGCCTTCGCCTCCGGTGATCAGGTCCAGGCTGGACGTCTTGCGGCTGAACAGGCGCGGCAGCAGCAGCGCCGCCACGATCAGCAGGCCCGAGACCAGGAGCATCAAGGTTCCGACCGCGTTGATCGCCGGCGAGACGCCGAACCGGATCGAGGAGTAGATCCGCACCGGCAGCGGCTGCGGGTCGACGCCGGTGGTGAAGAACGCGAGCACGAAGTCGTCGAAGACCAGTGCGAAGACGAGCAGCCCGGACCCGAGCAGCGCGGGGAACAGCGCCGGGAGCGTGACCAGCCGCAGCGCCTGCCACGGGGTGCAGCCCAGGTCGCGGGCGGCCTCCTCGACCTCGGGGGAGATGCTGGCCAGCCGCCCGCGCACGATCACGGTCACGTAGGCGATCGAGAACGTGATCTCCGCGAGCGTCACCGTGAGCAGCGACAGCTTCATGCCCAGACCGGTGAAGAGCAGCAGCGCGGCGACGCCGGTGACGATCTCCGGCGTGACCAGCGGCATCAGAGTGACCGCTCCGACCGCGCGGGCCGGCCGGGAGGTGATCCGCTCCAGGCCGAGGGCCAGCATGGTGCCGAGCACGAGCGAGCCGAGGGTGGCGACGGTCGCGATCCGCAGGCTGGCGCCGAGCGACTCGAGCAGCGCGTTGTTGGTGAAGAAGTCGGCGTACCACCGGGTGCTGAAGCCGGAGAACACCGACAGCGACTTCGCGGAGTTGAAGCTGAACAGCGCCACGGCCACGATCGGCAGGTAGAGCCAGGCGAAGAACGCCACCGTGACCGCGACCGCGAGGAACGGCTTGCGCTCCAGCCGCCGGGCGCTCACGACTGCTCCCGGGTGCGGGTCGTCGTCGCGCGCAGGTAGATCATCATCAGCACGGTCAGCGCGCCCATCATCGCGACCGTCATCGCCGAGCCGAGGGGCCAGTTCTGGCCCTCGGCGAACTGTTGCTGGATCAGGTTGCCGATCATGAAGGTGCGCGGGCCGCCGAGCAGCTGGGCGCTCACGAAGTCGCCGAGCGCGGGCAGGAACACCAGCAGCATCCCGCCGTACAGCCCGGCGCGCGTGGCCGGGAGGGTGACCGTGACGAACGTGCGCAGCGGCCCGTGGTACAGGTCCTTGCCGGCCTCGATCAGGGAGACGTCCATGCGCTCCAGCGACGCGTAGACCGGCAGGATCATGAACACCACGAAGCCGTAGACGAGCCCCCCGACGACGGCCCACGGTGTGTTCAGGAACGCGATGCCGTCGCCCAGGCCGGTCCTGCGGATGCCGCTGTTGACCAGGCCGTCGTCGGAGAGCAGCGCCTTCCAGGCATACATCCGGATCAGGTAGCTGGCGAAGAACGGCACCACGATCGCGGCGATCAGCGCGTTCTTGTAGCGGCCGCCGTGCAGGGCGATCGCGTAGGCCACCGGGTAGGCGACGAGCACCGAGAGCACGACGGTCGCCACCGCGTAGGCCAGCGAGCGCAGGAAGAGCTCGAGGTAGACGGGGTCCCACAGGGCGGTGAAGTTGGCCGTCGTGGTGCCGAAGACGGGGTGCCCGTCGGCCTGGGTGTGCCCGAAGGACAGCAGCACCACGACCAGCATGCTGGAGACGAAGAACGCCACCATCCAGGCGGTGGGCACCGTGAGCAGCCAGCCCCAGAGCCGGGTGTGCTGCGACGAACGACGGGGGCGGGTGCGCTCCCGGGACCGCTCGGCCAGGCCAGCGGTCACCTCAGGCGGCCTTGACCTCGGTCCAGACGGCGGCGCGCGCCTGGACCTGCTCGGCGGGCAGCGGCCGGAAGACGTCGGGGTTCTCCAGGTCCTTCACCTCGAGGTCGGCGTCGGGCACGTCCTTGGCGAGGTCGTTGAACGCGGCAACCGCGTCCTTCACCGGGAACGGGTAGTAGAGGTAGTTGATGTTCTTGACCGCGTTGTCCGGGCGCAGGAGCCAGTCGATGAAGAGCATCGCGGTGCCGGGGTGCTTGGCGTTGGCCGGGATCGCGTAGGTGTCGGAGTTGATCGGCACCCCCTCCTTCGGCGCCTCGAAGTCGTAGTCGCTCTTGTTCTTCGCCAGCGCCTCGCGCACGTAGAGGAAGTCGCCGCTCCACATGTGGTGGATCCAGGCGTCGCCGCCGCTCATGTTGTTGACGTCGTCGGAGGAGTAGCCGCGGAGGTACTTCTTCTGGCTGATCAGGAGCTTCTTCATCTCGGCGAGCTCGGACGCCTTCGCCGTGTTGATCTGGTAGCCGAGAAGCAGCGCCGCCATCGCCAGCGCCTCGTCCTGGTCGTCGAGGGTGAAGATGTGACCGGTGCCCTGCGGGTTCCACAGGTCGCGCCAGCTGCCGGTCATCGCGTCGATCTTGTCCGTGCGCCAGCCGATCCCGGTCTTGTAGACGGTGAACGGCACCGAGGCGGCCGACTTCGGGTCGTACCACGGGTCGTTGAAGTAGGAGCCGGAGTAGTACACCTGGTCGGCGTTGGAGAGCTGGTCCTTGTCGATCGCGCGGAGCTTGCCCTCGCGGCGCATCTTCACGACCCACTTGGCGATCGGGAACGTGATGTCGTACTGGTTGCCGGCGTTGATCTTGGCGTACATGCCTTCCATCGAGTCGAAGTTGGACTCGATGATCTTGACGCCGTACTCCTTCTGGAAGCCCTTGAGCACGCCCGGGTCGAGGTAGTCGGCCCAGTTGAAGTACACGAGGTCGCCGTCGATCTTCGCCTTCGCGGACCTGGGCAGGGGTGCCTCCGTCGGCTTCTCGTCGCTGGCCACGAAGCCGCAGCCGCCGAAGCCCGAGACGGCGCCGGCGGCGAGGCCGCCCTTGAGGAGGCTGCGCCGGGTGGTGCTCGGCACGGTCGGTCCGGTCATGTGCGTGCTCCTGTCAACGTGCCGACCGGTGCGGGCAGCGGCCCGTCGTGGCCGACGAGGGTGCCGACCGTGGCCGCGAGGGTGACGCGGGCGTCGGCGAGGGTGAGGTTCGGGTCCCCTGCGAGCACCCGGGCGCCGAGCCCGTCGCACAGGGCGACCGCGGTCTCGGCCACCATGCGCGGGGCGAGCTCGGTGCTGAAGTCGCCGGTCGCGATCCCGTCGGTGATGATCCCGGTCACCGAGGAGTAGAGGTCCCCGTAGAGGTCGGCCCCGACCTTGGCGAGCTCGGGCTGGCGGAGGCAGAGCAGGTCGAGCTCCTGCCAGAGCAGCCACTCGTGCGCAAGCCTGTCGTCGCTGGGCAGGCAGCGGTCGAGGAACGCCGAGAGCCGCTGCGGTGCGTCGTTGCCGGTCCGTTGCAGGAGCTCCTGGTTGAGCACGCTCGAGAGCCGGTGGGAGTAGGTGAGCACCTCGGCGAAGAGCTGCTCCTTGGTGTCGAAGTGGTAGTGGAGCAGCCCGGCCGACACCCCCGCCTCACGGGCGATGCCGGCCATCCGGACCTTCGCCAGGCCGTCACGCACGATGCACACCGCGGCGGCGGCCAGGATCCGGGTGCGGGCCTCCGCGGCGGCCAGCTCGCGCTGGTTGCGAGGCCGACCCGGTGCGTTGCTGGTCATCGGTTGTCCCTTCGCGGAGCCGATCAGCGACGTTATTGACTGTTCAGTCAGTCAGTGATGTTATGCTCGTCACGATGAGGCGTCAAGGGTCGCACCAGGCGAGCGCACCCCGGCTCGAGACTGCCCTCGATCGGCCGTTGCGCCAGTCGCTGGAGGCGCTCTTCGACCCGTCCTCGATCGCGGTCGTCGGCGCCAGCGATGACTCCGCGAAGTGGGGCCACATCCTCGCCCGTCGGGCGCTCGAGTCCAGCGGGGGCCGGCCCGTCGTGCTGGTCAACCGGGCCGCGCGTGACGTGCTGGGGCTCCCGGCCCACCCCAGCCTGGTCGCGGCCCGGTCCGCCGGTGCCGAGGTCGACCTGGTGCTGGTCTGCGTGCCGTCCTCCGGGCTGGTCGACGCCGTGCGCGACGCGGTCGAGGCGGGCGCCCGGACGCTGGTCGTGATCACGGCCGGCCTGGCCGAGACCGGCGCACAGGGCGCCCGACTGGAGGAGGAGGCGCTGCGCATCGCGCGGGCCGCCGGGGTGGTGCTGGTCGGGCCCAACTGCATCGGTGTGGCCGACACCGGCGCCACCCTCCAGCTCACCCACGCCGTGCTGCCGCCGGGCGATGTGACGGTGCTCAGCCAGAGCGGCAACATCGTGCTCGACCTGGCCGCGCTGCTCGAGGACCGTGGCCTCGGCATCGCTCGTTTCGTGTCCGTCGGCAACCAGGCCGACGTCAGCGTGGTCGACCTGATGGACTCCTGTGTCGCCCACGCGGGCACCCGGGCGGTCGCGCTGTACGCCGAGGACGTGGTCGACGGCCGGGCCTTCGTCGCCGCCGCGCGCGCCCTCGTCGCGGCCGGCAAGCCGGTCGTCCTGCTCGCGCCGGGCCGCTCGGAGGCGTCGGTGCGGGGAGCCAGGTCGCACACCGGGGCGCTGACCTCGGTCTCGCAGGTGGTCGACGCGGCGTGTGCGGCCGCCGGCATCCACCGGGTCGACAACCCGACCCAGATGGCCGACCTGCTCGCCGCGCTCCGCGCCGACCGCCGGATGCGGACCGGCCGCGTGGCCGTGCTGACCGACGGTGGCGGCCATGGCGCGATCGCTGCCGACACGCTCGCCTCCGTCGGGCTGGAGACCCCGGTGCTCGGCGAGCAAGCGCGTGCTGTGCTGCGCGCGGAGCTGGGGGAGGGGGCCACGGTCGACAACCCGGTCGACCTCGCCGGCGCGGGCGATCGCGACCCGATGGCCTACGCGCGCGGGGTCGCCGCCCTGCTCGCGAGCGAGGACGTGGACGCGGTCCTGCTCACCGGCTACTTCGGCGGCTACTCCACCGGGGCCACGAACCTGACCGAGCCCGAGATGGAGGCCGCGCGCGTGATCGGTGCGGCCGCGACCGAGCGGCACAAGCCGGTCGTGGTGCAGACGATATTCCCCGACAGCCCGAGTGCGCGGGTCCTGGCCGACGCCGCGATCCCCGTGCACCGCGACATCGACCGCGCCTGCGACGTGCTGGCCGCCCTGGTGACGCGCCCCACGCCCGAGCCCGCGCCGGTCCCGGCGTCGGCCGCACCGCTCTCCGACACGTCGTACGACGGCGCGCGGGCGCTGCTCGCCGGTGCGGGCGTGGGGTTCCTGCCGTCCCGGGTCGTGCGCGACCTCGACGGGCTCCGCCGGGCACTGGCCGAGCCGGAGCTGACCTTCCCGGTGGTGCTCAAGGCCGTCGGGAGCCTGCACAAGTCCGACGCGGGCGGCGTCGTGCTCGACCTGCCGGACGTCGCCGCGACGGAGGAGGCCTACCGCGACCTGGTCGCGCGCCTCGCGCCGCCGGCGGTGTCGGTGGAGGTGATGGCCGACGTCGACGCCGGCGTCGAGCTGATCGTGGGCTGCCTGCGTGACCCCCGGTTCGGCCCGGTGCTCATGGTCGGGCTCGGCGGGATCTTCGCGGAGGTTCTCGGCGACACCGCGGTCGCGCTCGCTCCGGTCTCCAGCGACGGCGCGCGGGCGCTGCTCACCTCGTTGCGCGGCGCCCCCCTGCTCCACGGTGCCCGAGGTCGCGAGCCGGTCGACCTCGGCGCGCTCGCGGACCTGGTGGCGCGGGTGTCGGCGGTCGCCGCGGCCCATCCGGAGCTCGCCGAGCTCGAGGTCAACCCGGTGCTGGCGACGCCCGCCGGGGCGCTCGCCCTCGACGCGCGCGTCGTACCCGTCGAGGAGGGTCAGGACTCGACGTCGCGCAGGTAGCGCTGGTCGAACGCGTGCACCCAGGCGTCCTTCGCCGGGAAGACGCCGTGGTCGAACGCGCGGGAGGTGACCCCGCGCTGGACCCGCTCACAGGCCGCGTTGTCCTGCCGCGTGACCAGCTCGTTGAACTCGATCACCGGGGTCGGGTCGAAGTCGGGGTCGTCGAAGGCCTCGGGGCTGAACAGGTACTCGGTCACCAGCCGGCAGCTCCGCGGGCCGGTGGGGAAGACTGCCGTCGCGAGCGCCGTCGAGCCGTCGACGTCGAGGAACATGGTCGGGTAGACCGCGGCGCCGAAGTACGCCGACGGACCGTCCTGCCCCTTGAGCCCGGGCAGCAGCGGGAGCCGCAGCCTCGGGTCGAGCGCGACGGTGGTGCGGCCGTCGGCCAGGGTCACCCCGCCGTCCGCCCGCCCGCTCTCGTGCACGCTGCCCTTGCGGTAGGCCGGCACCACGGCCATCAGCTCGGGGTGGACGGTCGGGCAGTGGAGGCACTCGTTGTAGTTCTCGAGCACGATCTTCCAGTTCGCCCGGACGTCCATCGTCGAGACGTGGCCGATCCGGAGCTCGGACAGCCCGACCCGGGCCAGCCCCAGCACCTCGTCCTGCTGGTCGGCCAGCGCCTCGAGCAGGGGGGTCGTGGGCTCCTCGCGGGAGAGGTTCACGAAGACGAAGCCCTCCCAGACGTCGACGTGCACCGGCCACAGCGACGTACTCGGCCGGTCGATCTCGTCGCGCTCGATCATCGGCGTGGTCACGAGCGTGCCGTCCAGGGCGTAGCCCCACGCGTGGTACGGGCACCGGAGGTGGCTGCGCACCTCGCCTTGGTCGTCGTCGCAGAGCTGCGAGCCCCGGTGCCGGCAGACGTTGTAGAAGCCGCGCACGATGTCGTCCTTGCCGCGCACCAGGAGGATGCTCTCCTCGGCGATCTCCACCCGCAGCCACGACCCCGGCCGCGGCACCCGCTCGGCGCGCCCGACGTACACCCAGTTGCGGAAGAAGACCCGCTCGCGGTCGGTCTGCCACGTCTCGTCGGAGTGGTACGCCGCCCCCGGAAGCGTCTCGCGGATCAGGACCATTCGCTAACTATATAGTCAGTCAGTCAGTTGCGCCATCCCGGGTGGTGGGGCCATCCCCCGCGCGGCCTCGAACGTCAGTCGAAGAGCTCGCTGAGCCAGCTCTCCTTGCGCTTGCGGCGATGGCCCTGGCCGCTCACATGTCCGCCGTACGACCTGTCGTCGGAGTACTGCATCCGCGGCGCGGGGGCGGACGACGTCACCACCGAGCCCGACTGCTGGGTGGCCGCGCGGTCGAGGATCTTGTCCAGCTCGCCGCGGTCCAGCCACACCCCCCGGCAGGTCGGGCAGTAGTCGATCTCGATCCCGTGGCGCTCGCTCATGGTGAGGATGGATCCGTCGGTCGGGCACTTCATGGGCGTCCTCCTTGGTTGTCTGGAGGAACGGACGTCGCCGGGCGGGGGTTCCGGGGTCTCGACAAGCTCGACCACCGGTGAGGCCGTCAGCGCTCCCGCGACCGCACCCGGATCCCGGTGATCGGCACGGTCACCGTGCCGGAGGGGTCGGTGAAGAAGTCGTTGCCCTTGTCGTCGACCACGATGAACGCGGGGAAGTCCTCGACCTCGATCTTCCAGACCGCCTCCATCCCGAGCTCGGGGTACTCGAGCACGTCGACGGACTTGATGCAGTCCTGCGCGAGCCGGGCGGCCGGCCCGCCGATCGAGCCCAGGTAGAAGCCGCCGTGCCGGTCGCAGGCCTCGGTCACCACCTTCGACCGGTTGCCCTTCGCCAGCATCACCTTCGAGCCACCCGCGGCCTGGAACTGTTCGACGTAGGAGTCCATCCGTCCGGCCGTGGTCGGGCCGAACGACCCGGACGCGTAGCCCTCGGGCGTCTTCGCCGGGCCGGCGTAGTAGACCGCGTGGTCCTTCAGGTACGCCGGCATCTCCTCGCCGGCGTCGAGCCGTTCCTTGATCTTGGCGTGCGCGATGTCGCGGGCGACCACCAGCGGCCCGGACAGCGAGAGCCGCGTCTTCACCGGGTGTCGCGACAGCTCGGCCAGGATCTCCGCCATCGGCTGCCTGAGGTCGATCCTGACCACGTCGTCCTCGTCCGCCGGCTGCGTCGCCGCCGTCGCGGGGAGGTACTTCGCCGGGTCGGTCTCGAGCTGCTCGAGGAAGACGCCCTCGGCGGTGATCTTGCCGAGCGCCTGACGGTCGGCCGAGCACGACACCGCGATCGCCACCGGACACGAGGCGCCGTGCCGGGGGAGCCGGACGACGCGCACGTCGTGGCAGAAGTACTTGCCACCGAACTGCGCCCCGATGCCGAACGACTGCGTGAGCCTGAAGACCTCCGCCTCGAGCTCCACGTCGCGGAACCCGTGTGCGGCAAGGGATCCCTCTGTCGGGAGATGGTCGAGGTAGTGCGCCGACGCGTACTTCGCGGTCTTGAGTGCGAACTCCGCACTGGTGCCGCCGATCACCACGGCCAGGTGGTACGGGGGGCACGCGGCTGTGCCGAGCGAGCGGATCTTCTCGTCGAGGAACTCCAGCATCCGGGTCGGGTTGAGGACCGCCTTGGTCTCCTGGAACAGGAAAGACTTGTTGGCCGAACCCCCGCCCTTGGCCATGAACAGGAACTTGTACTCGGGGCTCTTCCGTCCATCAGGGGCGGAGCTCTGCGGGGTCGAGTAGATCTCGATCTGCGCGGGCAGGTTGGTGCCGGTGTTCTCCTCCTCCCACATCGTCAGCGGCGCGAGCTGGGAGTAGCGCAGGTTGAGCTTCGTGTACGCGTCGTACACACCGAGGCTGATCGCCTCGCCGTCGTCGCTGCCGGTGAGCACGCCCTCGGACTTCTTGCCCATCACGATCGCGGTGCCGGTGTCCTGGCACATGGGCAGCACGCCGCCGGCGGAGATGTTGACGTTCTTCAGCAGGTCGAGCGCGACGAAGCGGTCGTTGCCGGACGACTCCGGGTCGTCGATGATCCTGCGGAGCTGAGCGAGGTGGGCCGGGCGCAGGTAGTGCGCGATGTCGTGCATCGCCTCGGAGGTGAGCAGCCGGACCGCCTCGGGGGAGACCCGCAGGAAGGTCTGGCCGTCGGCCTCGAAGGTGGACACCCCCTCGGTCGACACCAGCCGGTACGGGGTGTCGTCGGGACCGATCGGGAGCAGGTCGGAGTAGGCGAAGGTCGGGTCCGTCACGCTGCCGAGCGTACGACGGTGAGCGCCTCCGGTGGTCGAGCCTGTCGAGACCCTCAGCTCCGGGTCAGGTGCACCAGCGTGGCCGTCTCCGGGCGACGGCGCGGCACCCAGAAACCCCGGCTGCCGAGCACCCGGCCGGTCACGGGCGTGCCGTCCGTCGGGCCGGCCGGCGGCAGCGGCGACGACATGCTGGTCCAGCCGAGGTCGACCGGGCCCTCCCAGGCCAGCTCGTACGACGCCGCGGCGTCGAGGCCGGGCACCCGCACGAAGACCCCGCGGTTGTGGGCCGACTCGTCGAGCTGCACGTGCGCGAGCAGCGCCTCGGACCGGTCGGCCGCGACCACGCCGTGCAGCAGCACGGACGGGTCGGTGGACTCGGGACGCACGACCCGGCCACTGTGCAGCAGGGGACGGAAACGCTGGTAGCGCGCCACCCACTCGGCAAGCCGGTCGAGGTCGTCGTCGCCGGCCTCGGTGAGGTCCCACTCGATGCCGAACGAGCCGAACATCGCCGTCGCTGCGCGGAAGTCCAGCCCGAGCGTGCGACCGGTCGTGTGCGACACCGGCGAGGAGACGTGGGCGCCGACGTACTCCGGCGCGACCAGCTGCGTGGTCCAGCGCTGGATCTGCTGCCGGGCCACCGCGTCCGTCATGTCCGAGGTCCAGATGCGCTGCACGCGCTCGAGCACGCCCAGGTCGACCCGACCGCCCCCGGACGCGCACGACTCCCAGTCGATGGTCGGGTGCGCGGCGCGAAGGTCGTCGAGGAGGGCGTAGAAGCCCTCGGTCTGGCGGTGCACCGCGGCGGCACCCGCGAGCACGTTGCTGCCGGCTTCCAGCAGGTCGCGGTTGTGGTCCCACTTCACCGAGTCGATCGGGTACGCCGCCAGCACCGCGGTGATCTGGCCGAACACGTGCGCGCGCACCTCGTCGCGGCCCAGGTCGAGCACCAGCTGGTTGCGGTGCAGCAGCGGCACCCGCTCACCCGCGGAGAGAATCCAGTCGGGGTGCTCGCGGTAGAGGTCGGAGTCGGGGTTGACCATCTCCGGCTCGATCCAGAGCCCGAACTGCATGCCGAGCCCGCGCACGTGGTCGACCAGGGGCGTGAGCCCCTCCGGCCACACGGTCGGGTCCACGGTCCAGTCGCCGAGCCCGACGGTGTCGTCACGCCGCTGGTGGAACCATCCGTCGTCGAGGACGAACCTCTCCACGCCGATGCGGGCCGCGCTGTCCGCGATGGCCTTGAGCCGCCCGAGGTCGTGGTCGAAGTAGACCGCCTCCCAGACGTTGAGGACCACCGGCTGCAGGGGAGGGTGGGTCGCGAGGCTCCGCTGGTGGCCGTGCCACACCGCCGCCAGCCCGTCCAGCCCGTCGTCGGCTGCGGCGACGTACACCCAGGGGCTGGCGTAGCTCTCGCCCGGAGCCAGGGTGGCCTCGCCGGGCAGCAGCAGCTCGCCGCCACCCAGCGTGGTGCAGGTCGCAGGGTCGCGCTCGACGCGGAGCACGGTGTTGCCGCTCCAGCCGACGTGGACGCCGAGCACCTCGCCGTACGTCGTGGAGAAGCCGGGGGTGCCGAGCACCACCATCGTGGCGGCGCCGAGACCCGGACGGCCGGCACGGCCCTCACGCAGCCAGAGCCCGTCGGTGACCGGGTGCCGTTGGGGGGTGCGCTCGCGCTCGTGGCGACCGGTGAAGTCGAGCACCTCGACCAGGTGGTCGGGCACCGGCAGCACCACCTCGAGTCCGTCGAGGAAGTAGGGGTCCGGACCCGTGTTGGTCAGCACGTGCCGGATCCGCAGGGCGCCGCCGGGCACCGACTCGGCCTCGGTGACCAGGCCGAGCGCGGCGGCCTTGTCGACCAGCTCGATGCGCAGCCGGCCCGCGACGACCTCGACCGCCTCGCACCCGAAGCGGGTGGACCAGTCGCGCCCGCCCGAGCGCTGCCCCCGCAGGTGTGGTCGGGTCAAGCGGCCGTGCGCGTGCTCGCCGAGCAGGGGCAGCCCGGGACCGTTGGGCAGCAGCGGAAGTCCGGAGGCGTCGCCGCCGAGCAGGCCGGTGCCGAGCACGACGGGGAACCCGTCGTGCCCACGCACCACCTCGATGCTCGTCGTCGTGGCCTGCGGGTCACGAGGGAAGAGCATGCGCCAGCCGGCTAGCCCTTGACCGCGCCGGCCGTGAGGCCGCGCACGAAGAAGCGCTGGAGGGACAGGAACACCAGGATCGGCACGATCATGGACAGGAATCCACCCGCGGTAACCAGGTTCCACCCCGCACCCTGCTGGCTGAGCAGGTTGTTCTTGATCGCCACCGTCATCGGGGCGTTCTCACCCGGCCCGATGAAGACCAGCGCGACGAACAGGTCGTTCCACACCCAGAGGAACTGGAAGATCGCGAACGACGCCAGCGCCGGCACCGACATCGGGAGCACCAGCCGGTAGAACGTCTGGAAGTGGCTGGCGCCGTCGACCTTCGCGGACTCGAGCACGCTGGGTGGCAGCGTGACCATGTAGTTGCGCAGGATGTAGATCGCCAGCGACATGCCGAACCCGATGTGGGCCAGCCAGACACCAGCGAACGTGCCGCCGAGGCCGACGTTGCCGTAGATCTTGAGGATCGGCACGAACGACACGTAGTTCGGCACCACCAGCAGGCTCACGATGGCCAGGAACAGGATGTCGCGGCCCGGGAACTTCATGAACGCGAACGCGTAGGACGCGAACGCCGCGATCAGCAGCGGGATGAACGTCGCCGGCAACGCGATCGCGATGCTGTTGATGAACGCTTGCCCGAGGTCGAGGCTGGGGTCGGTGAGCACCTTGTTGTAGTTGGAGGTGGTGAGGTTGCCGAGGCTGCCCAGCACCGTCCACCACCCGGTGGTGTTGGCCTCGTTCTCGGTGCGGAACGAGGTGACGAAGAGCCCGAAGGTCGGCACCACCCACGCGAAGCAGATGATGCCGAGCACGATCCGGGTGGCCCATCCGGCCTTGGCCGGGTTGCCTTCTCGCCCAGGACCCCTGGCTGCCTGCTTCTCCTTGACCCCGACTGCAGGGGTTGTGGTCGTCGTGGCCATCAGGCTGCCTCCTCCGCCTTGAAGTTGCGGACCTGGAAGATCATGATCGGCGCCATCGCCACCATCAGGATCACCACGATCGCGGCTGCTGCACCGTTGTTGAAGTTGGTGAACAGCTGGTTGTAGAACTCCACACCCAGGATGTTCGTGTTGAAGTTGCCGTTGGTCATCACGTAGACGATGTCGAAGATCTTCATCACCGTGATCAGCGTGGTCACGAAGACCGTGATGATCGTGCCTCTGATCTGCGGGACCACCACACGGAAGAAGATCTGTCGCTCGCCGGCACCGTCGATCCGGGCCGCCTCGAGCGTGTCGACCGGGACCCCCTTGATCGCCGCGGACAGCAGCACCATCGCGAACCCGATCTGCGCCCAGAGCAGCATCACCATCAGCAGCAGGCTGTTGAGGTGGAACTGGTCCTGCTGGAGCCACGGGACCGGCTTTCCGCCGAGGAGGCTCACGAGCGCGTTCTGCAGGCCGATCTGCTCCTGTCCCGGCGGCCGGTAGGCGTAGAGGAAGCGCCACACGGTGGCCGCACCGACCATGCTGATCGCCATCGGCAGGAAGATCAGGGTCTTCGAGATGTTCTCGCCCCGGGGCCCGAGCCGGTCGGACAGCACGGCGACGGCGAGCCCGATGGCGACAGTCGCGACGGGCACGATGAGCATCCACAGCAGGGTGTTGAGCAGCGTCTGCTGGAACTCGTGGGACGTGAGGAGGCTGGTGAAGTTGTCGAAGCCCACCCACTCGGTGCTGGTCGAGTCCTTGAAGGAGTAGATGAAGGTCAGGATCGAGGGGTAGAGCAGGTAGAGCGTGATCGCGGCGTAGGCCGGGAGGATGTAGAAGTAGGGCTTGATCCGGTCCTCCCAGCGTCCCGGAAGCAGCTCGGCGAGCTTGTTGAGGATCCAGTACACGGCGACAGCAACGCCGACACCGAGGATGACCGTGATGACGGCGTTGGTGGTCTTCAGAAGCATGGGGAGTCCTGCCTTCCTTCTGCACGGCGAGGGACAGAGGAGGAACGAGCCCGCGGGGGCGGGGCCGGGTGGCACCGCCCCCGCGGTCTGGAGCCGATCAGCTGGAGGGCCAGCTGTCTTCGATGTTCTTCAGGGTCGCGTCGAGATCCTGCTGGTCGGTGATCCAGGCGGTCACCTGCTTCCAGAAGGAGCCCGCTCCGACCTCGCCCGGCATCTGGTCAGACCCGTCGAAGAGCAGCTCGGAGCCGTTCTTGACCACCTGGTCGGACACCTTGATGACGGGGTTGGTGTACAGGGACGAGTCGAAGTCCTTGTGCGGCGACAGGTACGACGAGCCGTTGGTTGCGGCCGACTTGCCCGTGTCGCTCTCGGCGAGCAGCTTCATCCCGGTCTTGGCAGCGTCGCTGTCGTTGAGCAGGACCGCGAGGTCGCCACCACCGAGGACCGGAGCCTTCTCGCCCGCGGTCGCCGGCGGGAAGCCGAAGACGCCGACGTCGGTGGTGAAGTTCTTCACCACGTCCGCCGGGAAGAACGCCGTGATGAAGGAACCCTGCTTGAACAGCCAGCAGCCCGGGTCGGACTTCCACATGCTGTTCTCGGCGTCACCGAACCCGGTGCTGGCGATCGTCTTGCCGTCGCCGATGTGGTTGCCCTTGGTCAGGACGAGCTTCTGGAACTCCTCACCCGCCTGCTTCACCAGCGGGTCGTCGAACGGGATCTTGTGCGTCACCCACTCGTTGTACTTGTCGGCGCCGCCGTACTTCATGACCAGCTCTTCGAACCAGTCCGTGGCCGGCCAACCGGTGGCGGTGTCGCTCTCGATGCCCATGCACCACGGCACGTGGCCGTCGTCCTTGATCTGCTGGGTCAGCGCCTCGAGCTCGGGGATCGACGTCGGGGCCTTGTAGCCCGCCTTGTCGAAGGCCTTCTTGTTGTAGAAGACCAGGCTCTTGACGTTGGCACTGGACAGGAGCCCGTAGAGCTTGCCGTCGATGGTGCCGGCATCCAGGGCGCCGGGCAGCATGTTCGACTTCACGTCTTCGCCGACCACGTCGTCGAGGGCGATCGCCTTGTTGCGCTTCACGATGTTGGCGACCACGCCCGGCTGCGGGATGAGCGCGATGTCGGGTGCGTCGTTCGCCTGGATCTTGGTCATGATCAGGCTGTTGATGTCGGTGACCTTCGACATCTTCAGGGTGATCCCGGCCTTCTTGGCCTTGGCGGTCATGTCCTTCTTGAGACCGTCGAAGACCGGCTGGTCGACACTCATCCAGATTTCCACGGTCTTGTCGTCGCTGCTGCTCCCGCCGCCGCAGGCGGCGAGGCCGCTCACGCCGAGCGCCAGGGCGGCGACAGCGGTCAGGGCCTTGACCCCGCGCTTGTGGACTCGCATGTGCTCTCCCTTGTGCTGAACTCAGGTGCTGATGACGTTGGTGAGGGATGTGTGGTACAAATCACTGCTGAAACGAATCAGCAGGATCATCGCGTTCAGTTCGGGGGCGTGTCAAGCAACCGATCCGAAACGTGATGGACACCTTCGGTTTCCAAAGGTGGCGCCTGTTGGTGCCCCCAGGAGCGGGGAGAAGCGCATGTCCCTACGACGCAGATCCACGTTGTCGGACGTCGCCGTGAAGGCCGGCGTCTCGGTCACGACCGCGTCGTACATCCTCAACGGGAGATCGGTCGAGATGCGGATCTCGAGCGACGCCACCAAGCGCGTCCAGACCGCCGCTGCCGAGCTCCAGTACCGCCCCAACCGCAACGCGCGGGGCCTGCGCACGGCCACCACGGCCACCATCGGCGTGATCTCCGACCACGTCGCGAGCGGGGCCTATGCCAGCCGGATGCTCACCGGCGCGTTCACCGCCGCCCGGGCGTGCAACCACCTGCTCGTGATCGGCGAGACGGAGGGTGACCCGGACGTCGAGGGCCGGCTGATCGGCGAGATGCTCGACCGCCAGGTCGACGGCATCCTCTATGCGACTCTGGCCACCTCCGAGGTCCCGGTGCCGCCGCTCCTGGCCGACCACCGGCTGGTGATGCTCAACTGCCTCGACGTGGCCGGCAACGCGCCGGCCGTGGTCCCCGACGAGCTCGAGGCCGGCCGTACGGCGGCCGACGTCCTGATCGCCGCTGGGCGCGAGCGCCGGGTCCGGGTCGTCGGCCAGGACACCGACCCGCGGGCGATCGCCGGCCCGCTCCGGCTCGAGGGGGTGCGGGGTCGGCTCGCCGAGGTCGGCGTGACCCTCGGGGAGGTCGTGCCCTGTGCCTGGGACGTCGTCCCGGCCTTCGGCGCGGTGAGCGAGGCGCTCCACGGCAGGGAGCCGATCAGCGCCCTGGTCTGCCTCAACGACCGGATCGCGATGGGTGCCTACCAGGCGCTGGGCGAGCGCGGGCTGCGGGTGCCCGAGGACGTCGCCGTCGTCTCCTTCGACGGCTCGGACCTCGCCGGCTGGCTCCGTCCGACCGTGACCTCGGTGTCCATCCCGTTCACGGAGCTGGGCGCGGTGGCGGTCGACGCCCTGATGCGCGGGACCCCCGGTGTCCAGCGGCTGGCGATGCCGCTGGTGCGTGGCGGATCGACAGGGAAGGGGGCAGACATCGGCAGCGCCCAGCACCTAGTGTGACTCACGTCACGCACCCGCGTGACCTCCACTTCACAACGGATCGTCCGGCACGTACCTGCCGGTGAAGGAGAAGAACATGGCAACCGTCAGCTTCCAGAAGGCACAACGTTGGTACCCCGGTGCGGACACGCCCGCGGTCCCCGGGATCGACCTCGACATCAAGGACGGCGAGTTCATGGTGCTCGTCGGACCGTCCGGGTGCGGCAAGTCCACGACCCTGCGGATGCTCGCGGGACTCGAGGAGGTCAACGACGGCAAGATCTTCATCGGTGACCGCGACGTCACGAAGATGGCGCCCAAGGACCGCGACATCGCCATGGTCTTCCAGAACTACGCGCTCTACCCGCACATGACGGTCGCCGACAACATGGCGTTCGCGCTGAAAATGGCGAAGATGCCCGCCGACGAGCGCAAGAAGCGGGTCGACGAGGCCGCCAAGATCCTCGGCCTGACCGAGTTCCTCGAGCGCAAGCCGAAGGCGCTCTCCGGTGGGCAGCGCCAGCGCGTCGCCATGGGCCGCGCGATCGTCCGCCAGCCCCAGGTGTTCTGCATGGACGAGCCGCTGTCCAACCTCGACGCCAAGATGCGCGTGCAGACCCGCACCGACATCGCCAAGCTGCAGGCCGACCTCGGAGTCACCACGGTCTACGTGACCCACGACCAGGTCGAGGCGATGACCATGGGCGACCGGGTCGCGGTGATGAAGCTGGGCATCCTCCAGCAGGTCGACACCCCGCTGAACCTGTACGACAAGCCGGTCAACCTGTTCGTGGCCGGCTTCATCGGCTCTCCGCAGATGAACCTGCTGGAGGCCAAGGCCGTGGACGGCCAGGCGAAGATCGGCGACTACTCGGTGCCGGTCGACCCCACCGCCTCGCGCAAGATGGAGGGCAACATCACCGTCGGCGTGCGGCCCGAGGCCTGGCGGCTGGTCAGCAAGGAGGAGGGCGGTCTGCCGATCGACGTCACCGTGGTCGAGGAGCTCGGCGCGGACGGCTTCGTCTACGGCACGAGTGGTGTCGAGGGCACGCCGCACGACCTGATCGTGCGCGTCAGCAGCCAGCGCAACACCATCCACAAGGGCGACACGATCTATGTCACCACCGACCCGTCCAGCGTGCACGTGTTCGACACCGAGAGTGGCGAGCGGCTGAGCGAGTAGCGGGCCCGTCGTACCTGGTCGACCTACCGGGCCGGGTCCGCATCCCCTTGTTTCTCAGGGGATCGGGCCCGGTCCGCGGTGCGTCGGACACCGTCGGCGATCGTGTCGTAGTGCTCCGCCGGCATGTCGTGGCCCATGCCCTTGACCAGGATCAGCTCGGCGCCCGGGATCGCCCGGGCGGTCGCCCGGCCACCGGACACGTGCACCATGCGGTCGGAGTCGCCGTGGATGACCAGGGCCGGGATCCGCAGCCCGTGGAGCTGGCGGGCGCGGTTGGGCTGGGTGACGATCGCCATCATCTGCCGCAGCACACCGCTCGTGCTGACGCCACGGTCGAAGGTCTCACCGGCGCGCTCGCGCACCGACTCGGGATCCTCCGGGTAGTCCGGGGAGCCGATCATCTGCCACATCTTGGTGGAGGTCTCGACGTACGCCTCGCGACCCGCCTTCCGCGGTGCGAGCAGCATCGGCAGCAGCTTCGGGTCCTGCCAGCCCACCGTCCGCCGGCCGAGGGTGGACATGATCGAGGTCAGGCTGCGGACGCGCTGCGGGTGCGTGCACGCCATGGTCTGCACGATCATCCCGCCCATGGAGACCCCGCAGACGTGGGCGGACTCGATGCCGAGGTGGTCGAGGAGGCGGAAGCCGTCGTCGGCCAGGTCCGCCATCGTGTACGGCGGGCGCTTTCCCGGGCGCACCCGCCGGCCCGAGAACGCCCGCACCAGCATGCCGCGCGTCACGCGACCCTGGGCCCGGCTCGAGCGGCCGCTGTCGCGGTTGTCGTAGCGGATGACGAAGAACCCCTTGCTGGCCAGGAGTGTGCAGAGGTCGGGGTTCCACCACGTCATGGGCCCGCCGAGCCCCATCACCAGCAGCAGTGGCTCGTCATCGGGGTCGCCGAACGTCTGGTAGCACAGCTCGATGCCCGGGCTGACCGGGGCGAACAGCTCATCGGAGATCTGCATGTTCCGAGCGTATCCAAGGAGCCGCCACCTCAATCACGACGCGGGCGGCGGGCGAAATCGGCGGCAGGCACCTTTGCCGTTCTCCCAAGTATTGCTGGGGAAACCGCTACCGTCGATCGTGTGAGCTCTCCGATCGGAGCCTTCCTGTGCCCGCCCGGCTTCGCCGGGCCGAGGGGCCTGCGCGCGCTCTCGCGTGAGGGCACCATCGCGCTGGAGGCCGCGCGGGGAGTGCAGCGGGGGCTCACCGACCGGCGCGACAGCAGGCCCGCGGCCTATGCGCGCGCTGGGCGCTCGCTGCCGACCGAGCCGGTGATGACGGTGCCCGGGTTCCTGGCCGGCGACTGGACCCTGGTCCGCCTCGCCTCGTTCCTGCGGGACAACGGGTTCCGCTGCTACCGCTCGCACATCCGGGTCAACGCCGGCTGCACCCAGCGGGCCGGTGAACGTCTGGAGCGCCGTCTGGAGACGATCGCGATCCGACGCGACAGCAAGGTCACGCTGGTCGGCCACAGCCTCGGCGGCCTGCTCGCCCGCGGCCTGGCCACCCGCCGTCCCGACCTGGTGGCCGGCATCGTGACGATGGGCAGCCCGGTGCTGGCCCCGGGAGCCGTCCATCCCGTGCTGGCGTGGGACGCCGAGGTCCTGACCCGGCTGAGCCGGGCCGGCTTCAGCAGCATGATGAGCGCGGACTGCGTGGCTGGTCGGTGCGCCCGCGACAGCTGGGAGGCGACCCAGGTGCCGCTGTCACCCGAGGTGGGCTACACCGCGATCTACTCGCGCCGCGACGGGATCGTCGACTGGCGCAGCTGCCTGGACCCATTCGCCGAGCATGTCGAGGTGCGCACCAGCCACTGCGGCATGGCCCTCGACCCCGTGGTCTTCGACGAGGTGCTCGCCGCGCTGCACGCGCACCGGCTCAGCCGGGCGAACCGGGCCAGTCCTCAGGCAGCTCCGCTCGCGTCGGTGGATTAGCCCCGCGCCGGGAACACGTGATCGCGGCCGCCTCGGCCGCGCCACCGATCAGCCGGGTCAGGGATGCTTCGCTGTCCGGCATGCCGGCGCCGTACGCACCGATCGCGCCGTCGGCGACGAGGATCGCGAGCAGGGCAGACATGAACGAGTCACCGGCACCGACCGTGTCGACGGTGGTGACCGTGGGCGCGTCGACCCAGGCCTCTGCGTTCTTCGTGGACGCCGCCGCTCCGGAGGCGCCGTGCGTGACCACGACCAGCTCCGTGCGGTCGCCGCCCAGCAGCGAGCGCGCGATGTCGGCCGGGTCGGCGCCGGGATGCAGCAGGTCCACGTCCTCGTTGCTCATCTTGACCAGGCCCGACCGGTCCGCGAGCGACTCGACGTCACGCCAGGCCTGCTCGCGGTCGCCGAGGAACTGGGGCCGCAGGTTGGGGTCGAAGCTGAGGAAGACGTCGCGGGCCCACGCCTGCTCGACCAGGTCCACGACCGTCCCCCGGCCGGGCTCGAGCGCCGTGCCGAGCGACCCGACATGGAGAGCGTCGCAGCGGGGGAGCTCCTGGTGCTGGAGCGTCCACTCGAGGTCGAACGCGTAGCTGGCGCTGCCGTCGTCGGCCAGCGTCGCCGTCGCGGTGTTCGTGCGCCCGGTGGTGGTGGGACCGCTGACCAGCTCGACCTCGTTGTCGTGGAGATACGTCGCGATCTGCTCGCCGTACGCGTCGTCGCCGGTCTGGGTGATCAGCAGTGCCGGCTCGTCGAGCCGGGACAGGCCGACCGCGATGTTGAGCGGGCCACCGCCCACCAGCTCCTCGCGCTTGCCGTCCTCGCCCTCGACGATGTCGATCAGGGCCTCGCCCACGACGACGATCACGGCGTGCTCAGTGCTCGAAGTCGACGTCGGCGTACGCCCGGAGCTTGCTCAGCTTGTGCTCGCTGCGGATCGAGCGGATGGTGCCGCTGCGCGAGCGCATCACCAGCGAGTGGGTGGTGGCGCCACCCGCCTTGTAGCGGACGCCCTCCATCAGCTCGCCGTCGGTGATCCCGGTCGCGACGAAGAAGCAGTCGTCGCCCGAGACGAGGTCGTCGGTGTAGAGGACCCGGTCGAGGTCGTGGCCCGCGTCGACGGCGCGACCGCGCTCGGCGTCGTCGACGGGCCAGAGCCGGCCCTGGATCACGCCGTCCATGCACTTCATCGCGCAGGCGGCGATGATCCCCTCCGGGGTGCCGCCGATGCCCATCAGGAGGTCGATGCCGGTGCCCTGGCGGGCGGCCATGATCGCGCCCGCGACGTCGCCGTCGACGATGAACTTGATCCGGGCGCCCGTGGCGCGGATCTCGGCGGCCAGGTCCTCGTGACGGGGCCGGTCGAGGAGCACCACGGTGACGTCCTCAGGGGTGCTGCCCTTGGCCTTGGCGACCTGGTGGATGTTCTCGGCGACTGGGTAGCGGATGTCGACCACGTTGGCGGCCTCCGGCCCGGTCACCAGCTTCTCCATGTAGAACACGGCGGACGGGTCGTACATCGAGCCGCGCGGCGAGACCGCGAGCACGGAGACCGCGTTGGCCATGCCCTTGGCAGTCAGTGTGGTGCCGTCGATCGGGTCGACCGCGACGTCGCACTCCGGTCCGGTGCCGTCGCCGACCTCCTCGCCGTTGAAGAGCATCGGCGCGTTGTCCTTCTCGCCCTCGCCGATCACGACCGTGCCGCGCATGCCGACGGTCGAGATCAGCACCCGCATCGCGTTGACGGCGACCCCGTCGGCTCCGTTCTTGTCGCCCCTGCCCACCCAGCGCCCGGCGGCCATCGCCGCCGCCTCCGTGACGCGGACCAGCTCGAGGGCGAGGTTCCGGTCGGGCACCGCAGGAGACACGACCAGGTCGTCGGGGATGCTCTTCTCAGCCATGCCCCCGACGCTACCCCGTGCCGACCCGTCGCAGATGGTCGCTGTGGGGGCGCTGACCCGTCGCAGATGGTCGCTGTGGGGGCGCTGACCCGTCGCAGATGGTCGGTGTGGGGGCGCTGACCCGTCGCAGATGGTCGGTGTGGGGGCGCTGACCCGTCGCA
>JADMIO010838920.1_pt1 | contig 45209 bp, 33 predicted proteins | sample 8958161 | NCBI WGS metagenome assembly JADMIO01 (sample SAMN16585339, study PRJNA669376) | soil metagenome | isolation source: Crop rotation soil | place: USA: Cullars Rotation, Alabama | collected 2011
GCGACAACTTGTCCACGTGGAATTCTAAGCTTAGGATCCCAATGTGCTGGAAAGGCGCCGACCTGCTCTTCGGCAAACACGTCCTCCTCCGCAAAGGCAAAAAGAACTACGTCATCGTGACGGCGAAGTGACCTCGTAGCGGCGTGCCGGCAGACCGCCGCCAATTCAAATATCCCAAAGGGATTACTTCATTCAGCCCAGCGTTGCCACGACGCAGGAGGGGCTACGCTGGGTGAACGCATACCATTTGAATCAACCCTGAAGGGGTTGGAGCAATTTGGGGCGAACGCGGATGCAACCCCTTCAGGGTTGAAAACATTTCCGACGTTGACCCAGGGTAGCTCGTGCCTCCCAACCGCTGGGCTGGATGCTGCAATCCCGTTGGGATACTCGGACGGACGCCGGGACTGAAAAGGGAGGCAATTGGCGGTTTTATTTCTTCGGACCTATTGAAACATGAATGCTTCATGAGGGCTGGCGGCACTTGCCAGCATTTAGCAGTTAATTACTATCGCTGCATGATAACGAAGCAATTGGGGTTGATGGTTCTAAATATGTATTTGATCATCCTCTCGTATCCGTGTCAGGCCGAGCCGGAGAAGTTGCTGACGGCGGGTGGAATTGACGACAAATGGACCAATCGTCCTTTTTTAGAAATTGAAGCTGCCGCGAAAGCAGGAAATGTGAATGCTTAACTCAATCTCGCCCTCATTCTTGATTGGGGTGGAAAGCTGATTGAATCTTCCGACCCGCCTGTAACAATAGAAGCCCAGCCAGCCGATCCGGAGAGGGCTCTCATTTGGTATCGAAAAGGCGCAGATAGCGGAGATTTATTAGCGCAAAATAACCTCGGCGTGATGCTTTATTATGGGCGTGGCGTAGCTCTCAACAAGGCCGAGGCGATCAAGTGGCTTACTGCTTCTGCCGAACGAGGTGAGACTTTGGCTCAGAGGAATTTGGCATTGCACGCCATCCAATATGAGTCTGGCGGTGCCCCATACCCTCTCTATGAAGATGCGGCGAAATGGTTTCAAAAGGCTGCCGAGGGAGGGGATTGGTATTCGCAATATGACATTGGGGTCGCATACGAATCGGGTCTGGGTGTCATTCGAGATCGGGTCGCGGCACTGAAGTGGCATTATCTTTCCGCTTCGCATGGGATTGCGCGAGCAAAACTGGCGGCTGATCGGCTGGAAACCATACTCACTCGGAGTCAAATTGCCGAGGCGGAATCGTTGGCGAAATCATTCACGCCAAGAAAGCGCGGGGGGAACGACCACCGCAGTGGTTCACCTTCAGTTACAAGTCGCCCACCAAAATCTTCTGGTTCAGCTTTTTTCATTTCGGCAGATGGATATCTGGTGACGAACGAACATGTGGTTAAGGACGCCGCGCAGATTCGCCTAGTGACAAGCGGAGGGGGCATTTCCGCCAAGGTGGTGAAGGTGGATGCGGCCAATGATCTCGCGTTGCTCAAGGCGGAGGGGAAGTTTTCGCCATTGCCTATTGCATCGAGCCGGTCGGTCAAGCTCGGGGCCACGGTGGCAACGGTGGGTTTTCCCAACATCGGGTTGCAGGGGTTCGCGCCCAAGCTGGCCAAGGGGGAGATCGCGTCGCTGTCCGGCGCGGGAGATGACGCGCGGTATTTCCAGATCAGCGTGCCGGTGCAGCCAGGCAATTCGGGCGGCGCACTGGTGGATGAGCGCGGGAACGTGGTGGGCGTGGTGTCGGCCAAGTTGAGCGCCAGCGCCGCGCTGGCGTCGAGCGGGGCGCTGCCGGAGAACGTGAACTATGCGGTGAAGAGCAGCTTCCTCCTCGGCTTCCTCGAATCCGTCCCCGAAGTGTCCGCGAAACTCAAGGAGCCGGAGATGAAGGCGCAGAAGTTCGAGGACGTGGTGAAATCCGCCGAGCAAGCGGCGGTGCTCGTTTTGGTTTACTGAGGTAGGCGCGTCACTCCGTGCGCGGCCGCTCTCACTTCCACTTGGTGGGCGAGCGTCCCCGCGAGCCTCGTTGACACAAATTATTCCACGCCCGGCTCGCGAGGACTCTCGCCCCACCCGACGGCGCGCACGGAGTGACGCGCCCTACCTGGCATCCCGATATTCCCCGGTTTCTCCGCCACCGAAAAATTATTCACAACCTCAAACTAGATGTTGTGTTGAAGTTGCCGCCCCCTATGATGATTGAGATTTCGCAGCCTCATCTGGTCGCGGAGCAAATTCATCAGACATGTCGTTCACAGCCGCAGAGATTGCCGGACAACTTCAGGGCGAAGTCCTCGGGGATGGAGCCGTCGTGCTCAAGGGCTTCGCGCCCGCCGACCGCGCGCAGCCGGGCGATCTCACGTTCGCCGAGAACGAGAACTATTTCGCCCGCGCCGAACAAAGCGCCGCTTCTGCCATCATCGCTCCCAACGGTTTCACGTCTGCGAAGAAAACTGTAATCCGTGTGACCGATGCGCGAGTGGCGTTTGCCCGCGTGCTGCCCCTCTTTTTCCCCGATCCCACCTTCGCCCCCGGCATCCATCCGTCGGCTGTCGTGGCCAAGTCGGCGAAGATTGATCCGAGCGCGCACATCGGGCCGCAATGTGTCGTCGGCGAGAATGCCTGCATCGGTGCGCGGAGCGTTTTACAGGCGTTGAATTTTATAGGCACTGGCTGCCAGTTGGGCGACGACGCGAACTTGTTCCCCAACGTGACACTCTACGCGCACACGGAAATCGGCAACCGCGTCCGCATCCACTCTGGCACGGTGATCGGTTCGGACGGCTTCGGTTACGTGCTGGATGGCGCGACCCATCGCAAGGTGCCGCAGATCGGCAACGTCATTATCCGCGACGACGTCGAGATCGGCTCGAACGTCAGCGTGGACCGTGGCGCCCTCGGCCCCACCATCATCGGCGCGGGCACGAAGATTGATAACCTCGTCCAGATCGCGCACAACGTGAACGTCGGCGAACATTGTCTGATCGTGGCGCAAGTCGGTGTCGCGGGCAGCAGCAAGCTTGGCAATTACGTCATCCTCGGCGGACAGGTGGGCATCGGCGGGCATCTAAAGCTCGGCAACAAAGTTTCCGTCGCCGCCCAATCAGGCGTGATGCATTCCATCCCGGACGGCGAGAAATGGTTTGGTTCTCCAGCGCAACCTGACCGCCAGACCAAGCGCCAGATGATCGCGATCCAGCATCTGCCGGATTTGCTCAAGCGCGTGGCCGAACTCGAACGCAAGCTCGGCACGAATGACGGCGGCAAACCCGTGTAAATAATTTCAACTCGAAAAAACTTTCTGATCGATGGCAAAAGCTAAGACGAAGATTCCCGGCCGCACCTCCGGCACCTCGAAATACGACGCACATCATAAAGTGTTGTCGCAAACTTACGGCGCACTGGCGGATTTACGGCGCGAGCTTTCCGACTCGAAAGACTCCGTCAACCAGCGTGAGGAAATCCTCCGCAACTTCGCGGTCTGCCCCGATTCGCAGCGCGCCTGGCTGTTGCTCGAAGATTACTTCGAAAAGCTCTGGCTCACGCGGAAAGATTTCCCCGATACCGACTGGTGGCCACGCATGCTCGAAGCGCGCAATAAGGAGCGCCTCGAAGAACTCGCATTCCTCTTCATCCGCGCCAAACGCTCCATTCCGACGGAACTAACGGCGCACGCCAACTTCGAACGCTTCGCCAAAGTGCAGGAAGCCGAGCATGAGCAGCGCCTCGTCCGCGAGCTTGAAGAATGGATGTTCCCGTCGAAGCCGCTGCATCTCGACGTGCCCAAGGCCACGCTTAATGTCGTTTGCGAAGCGCGGCCCGATGAACAGCAGCCGTCGCATCATCATCTCGCGGTGCAGATGATCATCACGCGCCAGCGTGCCGGCGAGAAGCCCAAATCCATTGCCGATCTCAACGACCTCATCACGCGCGCTGCGCATGAGCGCGAGTTGTTCCATCCGCAGGATTGGGATTTCATCGAGTGGGTCACCGTCGCGCACAAAGGCCGTGCCGACGACGGCGAAACCCTCATCCTCTCCGACGCGGAACTTTTCAACTGGCTGGCTCGCTGGGGTGCGACCACGCGCCTCGAAATGCTGGAGCCAAAGGGCCCGGTGCAATTCTCGGGTCACATGGCGCAACTCGTGCCGCAACTCGAACGCAACGGGACCGATCTCAATTTCACCCATCGCCTCCAGCTCGAAGGTGATAAATCTGCCGCGGTCGCCGCCGCAAAATTTTTCTCGATGCAACCGCCGCTCGTGCTCGTCGGCGGAACTTTTTATCTTCTCCGCAATGCGCCGCCCGCGAGCGTCATCGATCATTGGTCGCATAAGCCCGCCGTGCCGGTGCGCAAGTTGAGTCATCGCCTGTTGATGCATCTCCGCCGGACGCAGGGCACACAGGGCGTGAACTGGGAGCAGCTTTGTCTTGTTCACGGTGCGAAGCCGCAGTTTGTTTTTGAACTGCTCGATGACACAGTGCGTCTCCGGCTCATGGCCAAGAGCAAGCGCGACGAAAGCCTCTGGGTTTGGAGTGGTCACGAGTGGGCGCTGGATCAACCGCGCAAACGTCCCAGCGACAAACCGGAAATTCTGGATGACCCGAGCCTCGAACCCGCCACGCAATGGCTGAAGCGATTGGATTGGTTCAATCCCGAGCCCGGGCTTTGGACCGGCGATGCCAACGACAATTTTCTCGGCGCGCTTGCCGAAGTCTGGGCGCAGCGTCCCGATGGCGCGGACTTTTTGGGCAACCCCGGCTTCCATCGTCTCTTCCTCCAGCCGCGCCAGCTCAAGCCCAAGATCATCGTCAAAGGCAGCGGCATCGACTGGCTGAGTGTCTCCGCCGAGTGGGAGCAGGAAGGAATGAAACTTAGCGCCGCCGATTTGCAACGGCTCGCGCGCGCCACCGGCCGCTTCGTGAAATTACCGAACGCCGGTTGGGTCGAACTCAACACCGGCGCAGTGCAATCCGCGCATGAAACGATGGCAGAACTCGGCGTGGATGGGTTGATCGCCGTCCCGCAGAAAATCGGCATGGAACAGGTCGCGCACATGGACGAGGCGGCGTTGGGCAAATTCGCTGATTCGCCAGCGGCACAGGCGTTACGCGAGAAGGTGAAGACGTTCAAGGGTGTGCCCGGCGTGGATTTGCCGAAGGGCCTAGCCGCTGAACTGCGCCCGTATCAGAAAGACGGCTTCGATTTTCTCTGTCACCTCACGCAAATCAAGCTTGGTGGCATCCTCGCCGACGACATGGGCCTCGGCAAAACATTGCAAACGCTTACGTGGCTCGCGTGGCTTCGCGAACGCAACAAGAAGAACCCGAAGCCTTCGCTCGTCATTTGCCCCGCATCTGTGTTGCACAATTGGCGGCGCGAAGCGGAGAAATTTACACCGGGCACCAAGGTGCTCGTGCTCGAAAGCGGCGCGGCGCGGCATAATTTGCGGAAACAGATTCCTGAGCACGACATCATCGTGACCAACTATGCGCTGTTACGCCGCGACCTCGAGGAGTTGCAGAAGTTCGCGTTCCGGGCCGTCATCCTCGACGAAGCACAGTTTATCAAGAACCCCGGCGCGCAGGTCACCACGGCGGTGAAGCAGATCAAGTCCGAGCATCGCCTCGCGCTCACCGGCACGCCGCTGGAAAACCGTATGCTCGACCTTTGGAGCATCGTGGATTTCATCCAGCCCGGTTATCTCGGGTCGCAGGAAGATTTCATCGAGACCTACGAGCCGCGCGGCTTGAATGCCGAGAGTGAACAACGCATCGCCCGCAAGCGGCTTTCGGCCCGGCTGCGTCCTCTGTTATTGCGCCGCTTGAAGAAACATGTGGCGAAGGATCTGCCCGACCGCATCGAGGAACGCATGGATTGCCCGCTCGGCGAAGAGCAGCGAAAGCTTTACCTCGCCGAACTGCGCCGCAGCCGCGATCAGGTGATGAAAATCGTGCAGGAGCAAGGCGTGGCAAAGAGCAAGATGCACGTGCTCGCCGCGCTCACGCGTCTGCGCCAGATCTGCTGTCATCCCACGCTCGTGGGCAACACCTCCGCGTCCGGTAAGACAGAGACGTTGTTCGAATTGCTCGATCCGCTGATCTCCGAGGGCCAGAAGGTGCTCGTCTTCTCGCAATTCGTGCAGATGCTGGAACTGCTACAGAAGGAATGTGCCGAGAAGAATATCCCGACGCATATCCTGACGGGCGCGACGAAGGATCGTCAGGAAGTGGTGACCGCATTCCAAAGCGATCCGCGCGCGGGCGTTTTCCTGCTCAGTCTTCGCGCCGCGGGCACAGGCTTGAACCTCACGTCGTCCAGCTACGTCGTGCTCTACGATCCGTGGTGGAATCCAGCCGTCGAAGCGCAGGCCATCGACCGTTCACATCGCATCGGCCAGACGGCGACGGTGAACGCCTACCGCCTCATCGCGCCCGGCACCGTCGAGGAAAAGATCTGGGAGCTGCAACAGAGCAAGGCCAAGACGATTGCCGACGTGCTCGGCGAAGAAGGCTTCGCGCGCAGTCTGTCAGCGACGGATCTGGAATATCTGTTCGCGGAGGATTGAACGCAGTCGTGTGCTTGAAATGTTTGGAGTGGGCTGATTGACTAGCCGCCATGAGGATATTTCTCGCATTCGCGTTGTTTGGAGTTGCCTTCAATGCTTACTGTGGAGAAATCCATGATGCGATTCGCGGTAAGGATGCAGCTAAACTTGAAGGCCTGCTCAAGACCAATTCTGCGTTGCTGAAAGAACCCACCACGCACGGACTACGCCCGTTGCACATGGCAGTGATGTGCATGCCAGCTAGCAAGGAAGTTTTCGATTTGCTCCTCGCCAAAGGTGCAGATGTGAACGTTCGGGATGATTCGGGCTGCACGCCGTTGCACTACGCAGCCAGCATCGGCAATACGGAATTCGTGCGCATACTTCTGGAGAAGAAGGCGAATCCGAACGTTACGAATGAGCTTGGCGCGACACCGATGTGGCAGGCTGTAGGATTTCACCATCGGGAGATAGTCGAGATGCTATTAAACAACGGCGGAGACCCAAATATCGGTTCAGGACCCACGGGAACGCCTTTGATGGTAGCAGCCAGTTCACTGACGCCGTTGGACGACGATTTGATTGCCATCACCAAGGCGTTACTGGCGAAAGGGGCTGACGTGAATGCAAAAGATTCAGCGGGGCGCACCGCTCTTCATCAGGCAAAACACAAGGTGATTGTTGAACTCATCCTAGCGCAAAAAGTTGATCTGAACGCTTTTGACAACGACGGGTGGACGCCTCTCCATATGGCGAGGCAGGCAGAAAAAATAGAGGTTGCAGAAGCGCTTGCGAAAGCCGGGGCCAAGGATTGGGTTAAAGTTGTTGGAGGAAGAGAGATTCATCAAGCCGCCGCTGACGGAGATGCGGAAAGAGTTAAGGCTTTAATCAAGGCGAACCCCGATTCTGTAAATACCCGAGACAAGAACAACGCCACACCACTTTTCTGGGCTGTTGCCCAAGGTCACTTGAATATTGTCGAACTGCTCATTAATACCAAGGCGGACGTCAACGCGCGCATCGGTGAATCTGTTACACCTCTAAGCGTTGCCAAGGATAAGGCCATCATCGAACTGTTGAAGGCAAACGGAGCGAAAGAGTAAGTAGGTCTAAGAGGGGAAGAGTTAGTCAACAAGGCTCGCGGGGACGCTCGCCCCACCGGCCCATCCGTCACTCATACCGCAACGAATCAATCGGATCCAAATTCGCCGCTTTCCACGCGGGGTAAGTGCCGAAGATGATGCCGACCACGGAGCAGATGAGCAGTCCGATAACAGCCCAGTCGAAGGGAATCACTGCGGGCAATTTGAGCAGCAGTGCCGTGGCGTTGCCCCCGGCGATACCAAGCGCGACTCCGATGGCCCCACCCACTTCGCAAAGCACGATAGCCTCCATGATGAATTGCGTCATGATGTTGCGCTTCTTCGCCCCGACCGCGCGACGAATGCCGATCTCGCGCGTCCGCTCGGTGACGCTCACGAGCATGATGTTCATGATGCCAATGCCAGCAGCGATGAGCGCAATCGAGCTGATGCCCGCCACACCCAGCCGGACCACGCGCGTGAACTTGTTGAACTGCGCAATGAGCGATTCATTGGAGACAATATCGAAATCATCCGGCTCGCCGGGCGGCGTCTTGCGGATGATGCGCATCGCGCCGCGCGCCTCATCGACCGTGTCGTTGAACGACGCGCGGTCGCGCGTCTGCACCAGCAGGCTCAGGCTGCGGCTCCAGCGACCAAACCGGTTCATGCCAGTCGTGACCGGCACGATGGCGAGATTGTCCTGATTGCCCTGTAACGACGCGCCCTTCGCCGCCAGCACGCCGATGACAACATAGTTAATCCCGTTGATTTTCAGCCGTTCGCCCAGTGCCGAGCCAAATGGGAAAACGGTCTTTGCCACCGTCGCACCCAGCACAACGACATCGCGCGCCCCGTCCACGTCGGCTTCGGAGATGATGCGGCCCTCGTCAAGAATCCAGTTCCGCACGGGAAAACTGCCCGGTGTTTCACCAAACAACATCACGTTTGGTGCGGTCTTGGCGAAGTGCGTTTCAATCTGCCCCCCCCAAAAAGTCGTCTCGATGCCGATGCTCGCCGCCGAAGTCATGCGTTCCTGAAACCGCTGCCCCATCTGGTAAGTGATGTTTTTGCGGCGGGCAACGCGCTCCCAGTCCGCGTCGTTAAACATGAGACCTGGGCGCTTCTGAACAACGAAGCAGTTGATGCCAAGCTGGCTGAGCTTCGATTCGATGTCGCTTTGCATCACGCGCAACGCCGTCATCACGACGATGATGGAGAAGACGCCGATCAGCACGCCCAGCAATGTCAGCGACGAGCGGAGCTTGTGCGCCGTGATGGCCTGCATCGCCATCGCGAAACTTTCTTTCACTTCGGCCAGCAGCAAGGTTGGTTTATGAGCGCTCATTCGGTCATTGATGAAATGATACGTCTCATTCCGCCCTCAACGCATCCACCGGGTTCATACGCGCCGCACGCCACGCCGGCATGAAGCCGGACACAAGGCCCGTCAGCGCTGAAACGCCAAGCGCGAGGGCAACAATCATCGGGGATAGCGTGGCCGGCATGATCTTCGCCATGCCCAGCGTGATCGGCCATGCGATGGCCAGCCCGAATAACCCACCGATCACGCAGATCACCGCCGCTTCGATGAGAAATTGAACCAGAATCGTCCGCCGCTTTGCGCCGATGGCCTTGCGGATGCCGATCTCCTTCGTCCTTTCCGCGACGGACACGAACATGATGTTCATGATGCCGATGCCACCAACAAACAGCGACAGCCCCGTGATGAAAAGGCCGACGGCGGCAATGGTTCCAGCGATGCGATGAAACATGTCGACGATCTGATCCTGCTGGTTGATGGAAAAATCGTCATCGGTGCCGGGCGCCAACCGACGCACCTTGCGGATGACATTGCGCAATTCCTCTTTCGCGTCCTCCAACGGGATGCCCGGTTTGGCTTTCACTTGCAGCGTGATGTCGGGATTGCTTCGGAACGCGAGAAGGAATTGATTCAGCGGCACGATGACCTGACGGTCGGGGCCATCCTCCCCGAACATCCCACCGACCGGCTCCAGCACACCGACGACATCGAAATTACGATTGCCGATGGTCACGCGCTCACCAACGGGCGGGCTGAGCTTGAACAAATTGGAAGCGACGGTGGAGCCGAGGACGACCACCGGCCGCCCGCCGTCCGATTCCGACGCCGTGATGAAACGCCCGTCGCTCAACGTGAGTCCGGCGGAAATGGCGTATTCATCCGTCGTGCCGATGACGCCGACGGAATCGGAGTCGCGATTCTTGTTTCGGATGGAGGCATCGGTTCCGGCAATGGGCGCCACTGCGGCGGCGAACTCCATCGTCCGCATCGCCGAATTCGCCTGCGCCAGCGTGAATTGCCGCCGCCGGCTCATGCGAATCCAGTCTTCCTGCGAACTGATGATCCAATCCATCCGCTGCACATACAACACATCCGCGCCGATGGATGAAACGCTCTGCATGAACGAACGATTCAACCCTTCAATGGCAGTGCCCATCAGCGTCACGGTCACGATGCCGATGACGATGCCGAGCGTGGTGAGGCAAGAGCGCAGCTTGTTCGCGCGGATCGCGGCCCACGCGATGAGCAATCCTTCCTTCAGCTCGGTGAAGAAATTCATCAGTAAGCCTGACTGAATGCGTGTAGCACCCGCGTCTCGCGGGTTAGTTCGGGCGTCTCGCCCGAACTTTTGGTCCCATTTCCAAATTCAAACCATCGGGTATTGGTCAACGAGGTTTCCGGCGCGACGCCGAAAACAACCCGCGAGACGCGGGTGCTACATGCGTCGGCGTCACGTGGATTCACGATTTTGTCCCTTGCTGCTCGTCGCTCGCGATCAATCCGTCGCGGATGCGCAGAATGCGGCGGGCATGTCTGGCGATGTCCTCTTCGTGCGTGACGAGGATAATCGTATTGCCCTTCTTCGAGAGTTCGGCAAACAGCGCCATGATTTCCTCGCCTGTGCGCGAGTCGAGATTCCCTGTTGGTTCGTCGGCGAGGAGGATGGATGGCTTGTTCACTAACGCCCGCGCGATGGCAACGCGCTGGCGCTGGCCACCGGAAAGCTCGTTCGGCTTGTGATGCATGCGGTCGGTCAGCCCCACATGCGCCACGGATTCCAGCGCGAGTTCGCGACGCTCGGCGGACGGGACGCCGGCGTAAATGAGTGGAAGTTCGACATTGTGCAGCGCGCTGGAACGGGCGAGCAGATTGAACGTCTGGAATACGAAACCAATTTCGCGGTTGCGCACCTCGGCGAGCTGGTTGTCGTCCATGTCGCTCACATCGGTGCCGTTCAGTTCGTAAGTGCCGGAGGTGGGCGTGTCCAGACAGCCGATGAGATTCATCATCGTGGATTTGCCCGAGCCGGACGGCCCCATGATCGCAACGTATTCGCCGCGCTCGATCTGCAACGAAACCTCGCGCAGCGCGTGAATCGTCTCGCCGCCCATCTGGTAACGGCGCGAAATCTTGTCGAGGCGGATGAGCGCCATGCGTCAGCCCTTCTTGTCCTTGTCGGCGTCCGCCACCGCGCCACCCTTGCGGATCTTTTTGCCGTCCTCCAGGTCGCGCGTCACCGCCTTGAATCCGCCCGTCACGATTTCCTGGCCTTCGGTCAGTCCCTCGGTGATCTCCCAGTAGTTCTCGTCGCTGATGCCGATCTTCACAAATGCCTGCTTCGCCTTGTCGCCATCCACGACGAAGACGACCTCACGCGTCTTGTTGGCCTTCTTATCCGCTTTCTTGTCCGACTTCGCAGAAGCGCCCGGCGCATTGGTCTTCATCTCCGCCACTGCAATCGCTTTGTTGGTAGATTCGCCTTTTGAAACAACGTTCGTTGAAACTGAATTGGTCCCACCCATTTCCGGCTTCGGCAAGCGCGCGGTAACGGAGCCGATGGGAACCGTCAGGGCGTTCGTGCGATAACGCGTTTCAATCTCGGTCGTGACCGACATGCCCGGACGGAAATTTTCCTCATCCTTGACCCGGATGCGGATCTCGAACTTCGTCGAGTCCTGTCCGCCCATGCCGCCGCCACCGCCGCCGCCACCCATCCCGCTGCCAGAAATCATCGTGCCCTTGGCCGAGTTTGCGATTTCGGTCACCACCCCCTTGAATTTCTTATCCTTGAACGCATCCACTTCGAGCCGCGCGATCTGGCCGGGCTTGATGAGCACCACGTCAATTTCACCAATGTCCACGCGCGCCTCCATCGCGGTCAGGTCGGATACAACCATGATGTCCGTGCCCGCCATCATCGCCGTGCCGACGACGCGCTCGCCGACCTGCGAGATAAGCCGGGTCACCGTGCCATCGAGCGGCGAATAGATTGTGGTCTTGCGCAAATCCTCTTCCGCCTTGTCGAGCGCGGCCTTGGCCATCTCGATTTGATGCTGGGCCTGGGTGAGTTGCGCGGCGGCAACATCGCGGGTGGTTTTGACCTCCGTGTAGATTGAATCCGAAATCAACTTCCGCTCGAACAGTTCCGCGTTCCGTTTGAACTCAGCCTCAGCCTTGTCGAGCATCGCCTGCTGCGTGGTCAATCCTGCAAGCGCCACACTGTAACTGGCCTTGGCCGAGTTGCGGCTCGCCTCATAAAAGTCCGGCTTGATACGAACGATGAGGTCGCCTTTCTTCACAGGCTGGCCTTCCTTGACCGGCAGCTCGATAATTTCGCCGCTGACCTCGGGACTGATCTTCACCTGCGTGACCGGCTGGATGCGCCCATTGGCGACCACGATTTCGGTGAGGTCGCGACGCGTGACTTTTTCGGTCTGGACGCTGATGAAGACCTCGCGCTTGCCGAACGCCACCCATGCGCCCAATGCTACGAGGCAAAGGAGGATCGCACCGAACACGACAAATTTTCTACGTTTCTTTGGATTGGCCATGATGATTTTCCCGTTGGATGCCGCTACTTGGATGTTTGCCGCATGAAAATGTTCACTTGGGGGCCAGATGCTGAAGCGCCCAGCTAATCCCCAGCATTCCCCCGACGATGGCAACGGTCACCCCAAACACCCAGATGAATGCTTTGACAAAGCTGACTTCACTTAGTTTCGCCAGCGCGAGGCCGCTAAGAATGGTTCCCCAAATGGCAAAAACGTCGAAGGCCAGCAGGAGCATGTGAACGTAACTGGTCGGATCAAAAGGCCGAAGCAGCAGGACCAGGCCGGGAGTCACGAATACGTTTCCCATCGCGGCGCAGAGGAGACCCTTGACCAGCTCACCGAGGCCGGCCACTACGAGCGTCAGGCCGGACGCCTCCACGGCTTTCAGATAAGTGAAAGACTGCCGAAAGATCAGGTGGCCAATCGCCCATAAAATGAATCCGCCAAAAAATGGGGCGATGGCTGCCAGGAATATCGGGCCGACTATTGAGCCAATAACTTGAATGGCACCCGTAATCTTGCCCGCGCTAGCTTTGATCTGGTCCGCCTGCGCCTGAGTCATTTTCCCAGCATCGATCTGCTTCTGAAAACTTTTCTGCATCGCCTGCTCTTGGATGTCGGCTATTTGATGGCGGACCGATTCTTGCGAAAACTTCACGGCGTTCCCGCACCAACTCAGCAGCACGAAGATGAGCGCTGCCACAATCCAGTTGGCGTGGCGGACGGGACTGTTTTTCACCTCGGCGAAAACTTCACCCGGTGCGACAAATACATTGATGAGTCGCGAAGTCAGCGAGGTTTCTACAGGCGCGTCCGGTGAAGCAGGCATCGGGGGAATGTCGTTGCTCATAGTGTTGGTTGACCGAATCATTCCTTGCCGGGTTGAGGCAGATAGACTTCGGCGTGGTTCGCACTATAGAGATGCCGACGCGGCGGGCGAGCGAAATTAGACCCGCCAACTTAACGCACAAATCCGGCGCCCAGCAGCAACAGCAGGAATTCGGATCCGATCCAATAGGTGACCACCATGAACGCGCTGCGAAACCACGGCACGCCGGTGAGTCGCGCGAGTCCCGCAGCCAGCACCGCGATGAGCCAGAAATTCAGCGCGTTCTGCGCCACTGCCACCAGCATCTGATGACTCGATGAAGTGAAATCACTGACCGACAACGCAAAACTGCCGTCGGAAAAAGTTTTCCCGAAGTCCACCGTCAACGCGACCACGGCGACGTTGCCAATCACTGCAACGACGGAGGCCAAGCCCGCAACCTCAAGCGCCTTGCCGTAATGGATGGGCAATTTAAGAACGGAGCGCGCCAGGAACCAGAGCACCAGCGCCCACCAGAAAACACGCACCACGCCAAAACCGAATCCGCCCGCCATCGCCACGGACTTCACCACGCGAGGCCGGGACAATGCGTCCATTACCGACAACGCCTGGTCGGCCTCGGCCTGCTTGAGTTTACCAGCCTTCACCTCATCAGCCAGCGACGCAGCTTGTGCTTGCCGCACTTTCGCCTGCTGTTCGGTCCACATCTCCTGAACCTTCGGTATCGAAAAAAATACCAGCGTGAACAAAGCGAGGCTGGCAGCGTATATCGGCACCGGCACGAGCCAGTTCCAAACGGAATGCCGACTGGCGCGCACCTCCTCAAACACTTGGCTCGGCATCGCGATGATGTTCAACAACCGCGCGAGCAGCGAAGTGCTCGGCGGGGCGGGCGCAGCAGGTGCCGGTTTGGGTTCCAGCACCGGCGGAATTTCATCGTCAAATTCAGACATCATTCAAGTCGCCATACGACGGGTCGCGGAACGTGCCGCAAGTGCGGCGGCTTGTCGAGCTTGTGACCGCTTTGGTGGGGCGAGAGTCCTTGCGAGCCTTGTTCACAAATCAAGGTTTTTGCTTTTACAAGACCAGCAAAGGCGAAGGGGAAGAAGTTAGTCAACAAGGCTCGCGAGGACTCTCGCCCCACCCACTGAGGTCAACGCTCCGTTGGAAGATTTGGGGTGCGGCTGTCACCGGCCTCCCGCATATTCTCCGCGCAGTTGTGAAAATTCTTGTCGCCATCACCGGAGCCAGTGGTTCGCTCTACGCCCAGCGCCTGCTCGACAACCTCGACCCGCGCGCGCACGAGATCCATGTCGTGCTCAGCAATTACGCGAACCAGGTTATTCGCGAGGAACTCCCCGACGGTCTGCGCCTGCCCGTCGGCGTGCAAACGCACGGTCTCAAAAGCATGAACGCCCCCTTCGCCAGCGGCTCAAATCCGCCCGACGTGATGGTCGTCATCCCGTGCAGCATGGGCACGCTGGGCCGCATCGCGCATGGTTTGAGCGAAGATGTTCTGCTGCGCGCGGCGGATGTGGTGTTGAAGGAGAAGCGGAAACTCATTTTAGTTCCACGCGAAACACCGCTGAGTTTAGTTCACGTAAAGAATTTTGAACTCCTGCTGCTGGCGGGAGCCACGTTAATTCCGGCGAATCCCTCCTATTACACCCGGCCCGCGACCGTGGAACAAGTCGTGGATACCGTCGTCGCGCGCGTGCTGGACCACATGGGCCTGTCGCACAAACTTGTGGCGCGCTGGAGCGAAGAAAAAGATTAACCCCGGATGAACACAGATGAACACGGATGGGGAGTGACGCGAATTGCGCTAATTGACGCGCCTTGTTTTCCCATTCGCGCAAAATCGCGTAATTCGCGTCAGCTTTCTCCGGCTTTGGTTTCCAATCCGTTCATCCGTGGTTGAAAATGTTTTCTGCAATTTCCAAATGGGCTTCGTTCGTGCGCCTCTCACACACAGTGTTCGCGCTGCCGTTCGCACTTGCGGCGATGGCCGTGGCCGCACGCGATGATCGTGGCTGGCCGGGTTGGGACAAATTCGCACTGATTCTCGCCGCGATGGTCTGCGCCCGCACGGCGGCCATGGCGTTCAATCGCATCATGGACCGCAAGTTCGACGCAGAGAATCCACGCACGGCGAATCGCCATCTGCCCGCCGGTCAGATCTCGCTCGTCAGCGCGTGGACACTTTGGGCTGTGAGCGCCGCCGGACTCATTACCGCGAGCTGGTTCATCAACACGCTCTGCTTCGCGCTTTCGCCAGTAGCACTCGCAGTGGTTTGCTTCTATTCGTTGACCAAACGCTTCACGGATTTCACCCACGTCTATCTCGGCATTGCGCTGGCGCTCGCACCCATCGGCGCATGGATGGCGGTGACGGGCACGTTCAGCTTCTGGCCGGAACGATGCGTTGAAAATCATTTACCGCTACAACACAGCGCAGTGTTGCCGCTGCTGCTTGCTGTCGCAGTCGTGTTCTGGCTTATCGGTTTCGATATCATCTACGCGCTGCAAGATTACGAATTCGACAAAAGCCACGGCCTGCACTCGCTCGTCGTGCGCTGGGGGCCGAAGAATGCGCTCGCTGCTGCATTCCTCGCGCATATCGTAATGTGTGGTGTGCTCTTCGCGTTCGGGTTGCTGGCCGGATTCCGCATCGCCTTCATCGTCGGCTGGGTCATCATCGTGGTCTGCCTCGTGATGGAGCACTGGATCGCCCGCCGCCGCAGCCTGAACTGGATCAACGTCGCCTTCTTCAAGCTCAATGCCCTCATCAGCATGGTGTTTCTCGTCGTGACCGTGGCGGAAGTGGTCTTCAAAGGCGGGTTCCGGCTACGGTGAAGAATTAAAATGCAGATGCCGGAGCGCTGAACGCCTTTTGAATTGATGGCGACTGGAATTCTGCCACCGTTGAACTTGCCTGCCCCGGGACAGATCGCCTTTGCCACGGGCAACCACGCCTCCGCGTCTAAGAAAGGTGCGCGTGGGTGTCGCAAAACAGGAAGCTGACTCCATCTCGAAGCATCATGAAGAAGCTCAAGGCATTCGTGCTCACCACCATCTTTACGGCGGTCGTCCTTATTGCGGTTCTGTCGAGGAAGCATTCTCCACCGCAAATCATCACTTTGCCGAACGGGGAGACGTATGAATTCGCTGGCGTGACGTGGGGCACAGATAGTGTGCCGCCTACACTCTATGCGCAGGTGGCACACAGGCTTCCCGCACCATTTGGAAATTGGCTGCGCAACCGTTATCCCAAACGGCTGAGTCAGACAAATCTCGGGGAGAAATATCCCAAGCCGCGCTTGTTCATCTGGTATCGGCGCGTGGGAACAAATGCGGCGGCCGCAGCATCCCGCACCGTATTCATTCCAACGGCAGTCCTGGCTGACGAGGCTGGCGTCAAAGGCGGATCGTCGGGTTATCCAATCTTTGCCAACAGCGTCACCTGGTCTTTCGTTTCGTTTCCGGTTGTTCCGCGGCGCAGCCGGGTGCTGCAATGCCAGTTTTACCCATCGGGCTACGGCCACGAAGCGTATTCTCCTTTCTGCACGATCCGTTTTCCCAACCCGCTGTATGGGCAGTTCCCACAGTGGCAGGCCGAGTCCCTGCCAATCGTGAAACAATCTGGCGACCTCGAGGTGCGCTTGGATGCGGTGACGAGCGGCCACCCAGAAAGTGGAGCAACGATCATGAGGCCGAACGGTAGTCGCGCGCCCCGTTACTCACCGATTTCTGGGGGCGAGAGGATTCAGGCAGGAATCGACATTTCCGTGCGTTCTGCGAAAGGAACCAACGAAACGTGGATTCCGCATCATATCGTATTGACCGATGCAATCGGCAATGTGTTGGAGTCCACGTCGTCCGGCGGCTTCCTCTTGGGCTACTCGAACAGCCAGCAATCCCCCGGCTGGAAAGGATATTGCGAGGATATCTCGGGCACACTTTGGGCGGATGAAGCAGCGTGGCGGCTCAAGCTGGAAATGAAGCGCGCTTTCGGTTTTCCACCTGAGGATATGGTCACTTTCAAGAAGGTGCCCGTGCCGGCAGTGGGGGCTACGAACTTTGTTCCTATCACCAACATCGTTGGCGGGATGCAAATCGTGCTGCGGCATTTTGTGCGGTGTCCGAACATCGCGGAAAATGGATTCGGTCTGGGTGACTTCGCAACGCAGATCCGCGTCGAATTGCTGGGAAAGCCGGGTGGTGTGGCCCTTGATTTCCTCGACATGACCACAGACGCGGGCCCCGTGGAACGTTACGGATACTCTTATTTGGACTCAGGTTATCGGCTCGCCGTAAAATCCATTCCAACCAATGCCACGACGGCAAACATCACCTGGGTCGTGCAAAAAACGCGGACGGTGGAATTTCTGTTGAAGCCTCCGAAGATAGAGTAACGCCGGAGGTCGTATTCATGGCGGGTTCGGCTGCGTTAATTTTTCAGAAAGTCTGTCACCTCCGGACGTGATTTAGCCACTCATGCACGATATGATGACTACAACCATGTCCGCCGCCGCGAACAACGATGCCGAGCTGGTAGCCGCGAGCCTCTCCGGCAATCGCGACGCCTTCGGGCAGATCGTTTCTCGCTATCAATCGCTGATTTGTTCACTGGCCTACAGTGCCACCGGCAGCCTTGGGCAAAGCGAAGATCTCGCCCAAGAAACTTTCATCACCGCGTGGAAGCATCTCCGGCATCTCCGCGAGCAAAATAAGCTTCGCGCCTGGCTGTGTGGCATTGCGCGCAACCGCATCAACAGCAGTCTCCGCCGTGATGGTCGCGAACCGCTGCGCGACGCGAAACAACTGGACGCCGTTTCCGAATCCGCTTCGCCCGAGCCTTTGCCGCACGATCAAACCATCAGCAAGGAAGAGCAAGCCATCCTTTGGCGCTCGCTCGAACGCATCCCGGAAATTTATCGCGAGCCGCTGGTATTGTTCTATCGCGAACATCAATCCATCGAAAATGTCGCCGCCGCGCTGGAGTTAAGCGAAGACGCGGTGAAGCAACGGCTGTCTCGTGGCAGAAAACTTTTGCACGAGCAAGTGCTCGCGTTCGTTGAAGGCGCACTGGAGCGGACGAATCCCGGCAAGGCTTTCACGATTGGCGTTGTCGCAGCGTTGTCGGGTATCACGGTTTCCGCGCAGGCCGCGACGATTGGCGTGACCGCCGTCAAGGGCGGCGCAGCCGCCAAATCCGCCGGCGCAGCGGGTTTGCTGGCGGCGTTCTGCGGCCCGTTGCTCATCGTCTTCGGAAATTACGTGGGCTATCGCATTGGAATGGACGAAGCGCACTCAGAAGAGGAGCGCGGGTTCATCAAAACCTTCTACCGTCGAATCCTCATCACCACGGCAATCCTCACTGCCGTCCTTGTCATTGCGCTGTTCGTATTGTTGCCGCCTTCTTTCTCGCTGGCGGCCAGGTTCGGCATGACTTTCTTTGGCGCGGTCATTTTTTATCTGCTCGCCGTGCTGGTGAACTTGCTCGTCTTCAACGCGCGACGCAGAAGTTATTACTCCAAAATCCTGGCGAACGAGCATGGCGGAATCATTCCCAAACCCGTTTTTGAATATCGCAGCCGCGCCAGCTTTCTCGGCCTGCCGCTCGTTCACATCCGGATCGGCGATCGCTTTGATCTTCTGCAAAAGCCAGTGAAGGCGTGGTTCGCCATGGCCAATTACGCCGTCGGCGGATTGCTTGCTTTCGGCGGTATTGCCATCGCGCCCATCGGGATTGGATTTTGCGGCATCGGTCTGATGCCGTTCGCGGGCATCGCCATCGGACTGATTCCGATGGGCGGCATCGCGCTGGGGGTGTGGTGCTACGGCGCGCTCGCGATCGGCTGGCAATCGTCCGGCTGCTTTGCCATCGCATGGAACGTCGCGGCGGGAAACATCGCTCTCGCGCATGATTACGCGATGGGCCACTTCGCCATAGCAGCCCACGTCAACGACACCGCGCCCGCGCTGGTTGTCCCAGGCTGGTATTCCAAAGGTGGCAGTTTGCTTGAACGCTTTTCGCTGTGGATGAATTTCCTCTGGATTGCGCCGCTCTTCATCCAATGGCGGATCATCATGAAACGCAAACTGGCCGATGCCGCGGCTGGCAAATAACGACGACAAAAATATGAAATCCACTGTCTTCCTATTGCTTGGACTTGGTGCGGGGCTTGCGCTCGCCGTCGCTTATTTCAAACGCGTGCAACCCGCGCTTTCGCCCGCACCCGTTGCGGCGGTAATTCCCGCACCCGCACCCGAAGAACCGGCGTTCGTCAACGTTCCACCAAAGCCCCCGACCATCGCGGCAGAGCCCAAACCAAAAGTCGTCATCGCCCCAGCAACAAACGTTGTCGCGAGCGCTGCAGAACCCGAATCTACGGGCGCGTTGCGCAAGACGATTGATGCGTTGCTTTCGCCGCAAACGACCGGCAAGCAAAAGCACGAGTTGTTTGAACAACTCCGCAACTCGGGTCAGATCGACCAGGCCATCACTGAATTGAAACGGCGTGCGACGGAGAATCCCGCCGACCCGGAAATTCAAACCACGCTCGGCGAAGCGATGCTGAACAAGGTGCGCCTCCTGCACGAGTCCGGCGCGGATGTAAACGAGGTCGGCATCCTCGCAATGCAGGCAGACCAGACTTTCAACGCTGCACTCAAGCTCGATCCTTCGAATTGGGAAGCGCAGTTCGTGAAATATTCCTCGATGTTCTACTGGCCCGCCGATGCCAAGCGCGATACCGAAACCGCGCAGAAGCTCGCGAGCCTGATTGATCAACAGGAAGCCGCGCCACAACAACCAGAGTTCGTGCAGACCTATATCGTCTTGGGCAATCAATATCAGAAGATGGGCAAGACCGACCTCGCGCGGGCGACGTGGCAGCTCGGCCTGCAAAAATTCCCGAGCGACCCGACGCTGCTGAAGAAAGTCAACAGCCAGTGAAGGCCCAGCGCGTCCAAGACGCCGGAGCGGTCGCGCGAAGAGGGCGAAGGCGGATAAGGCTTTTCCCCTTTTGCTTTCTTCGCGGTCGTCGCGCCACATCACCGCCCGTTTGAGGCATTTGCCTTGCCCGGCAATCGCTGCTTTAATGGGTGAGCGATGCATTTCTTCGTTCAACGCAGCGAACTGCGCGACATCTACGACAAAGTCGCCCACGGCCAGCGGATTTCCGAGGCCGACGCCCTCCGCATGTTCGAGAGCAAGGACCTCAACGCCCTCGGCGCCATCGCGGACCTCGCGCGGCAGAAGAAGGTTGGCAACCGCGCCAGCTACATTGTCAATCGCTACATCAACTACTCGAACTACTGCATCCTGAGCTGCCAGTTTTGCTCCTTCGCGCGAAAAAAACGCGATGCTGACGGCTTTCAACTCACGGTGCCGGAGATGGTCGAGAAAGCGCGCGAAGCGTTGAAGATCGGCATCACCGAACTGCACATCGTCGGGGGGCTGCATCCCTCGCTGCCGTTCAGCTACTACCTCGACATGCTGCGCGAACTGCGGGCGCTGGACAACGAAGCCTGTAGCACCCGCGTCCCGCGGGTCGTTTCGGGCGTCGCGCCCGAAACATCGGCTACCATTCAATTGGGCGGAGAAGAGTCTGGTGAACGAAATTTCCGGCGGGACGCCGAAAATAACCCGCGAGACGCGGGTGCTACACGGCTTCACCTGAAATGTTTCACCGCCATCGAGATTCTCCATCTCGCGTGGCTGGCCAAAAAATCCGTCGAGCAAACGTTGATTGAATTGAAAGAAGCCGGCCTCGATTCGCTCACGGGCGGCGGCGCGGAAATTTTCCGTAAGGAAGTCCGCTCGCGCATCGCCAAGGGCAAGGAATCCGCCGAGGAATATCTCGACGTGCATCGCACCTGGCACAAGCTCGGCCAGCGCAGCACGTGCACGATGCTCTTTGGCCACGTGGAATCGCTCGCCGGCCGCGTGGATCATTTGCGGCAGCTCCGCGAATTGCAGGACGAGACGCACGGCTTCGTCGGTTTCATCCCGCTCGCGTATCAGCCCGAGAACAACGACATCCCTGTGACCACGCCGCCGACGGGTTTTGACTCGTTGCGCACCATCGCGGTGGCGCGCACCTACCTCGACAACTTCGAGCACATCACGGCCTACTGGGTCGGGCTGGGGCTGAAGCTGGCGCAAGTGGCGTTGAGCTACGGCGCAGATGATTTGCACGGAACCATCATCGAGGAACACATCTTCCGCATGGCGGGCGGGCAGGCGCCGCAACTGCAGGCCGAAGCCGACCTCGTGAAAGCCATCCGCGAAACCGGCCGCACGCCCGTGCAACGAAACACCTTCTACGAACCCATCAAGGTGTGGGAGGTTTTGCCGACGGCGAACAATGGCGGTGAGCCGAACAAGCACCATTCCGCCGTGCTGGAGAAGAATCTGGCGACGGCATAACTGAGGAAGATGCTTAAACAAATATGATTGAGACAAAGCCGAAACCATTCGTATTTGTTCTGATGCCTTTTGATAAGTCCTTCGATGACCTATACCAACTAGGCATCAAGGCTGCCTGTGAAGAAGCCGGCGCTCATTGTGAGCGAGTTGACGAACAGCTTTTTGACGAGAACATCCTCCAGCGCGTTTACAACCAGATTTCAAAGGCCGACTTAATTGTTGCCGAGATGACCGGCAGGAACCCGAACGTTTTTTACGAAGTTGGATACGCTCATGCACTGGGAAAGAGAGCCATTCTATTGACCCGCACTTCTGAAGATATTCCTTTTGATTTGAAGCATTACCCTCATCTAGTTCATCAGAGCAGGATTGCCGAACTGAAAGCGGAGCTTTTCAAACGGGTAAAGTGGGCAATAGAGAACCCGAAAGATTCACCTCAATTCTTCAATCAGACACTTGAGTGTTACGTCAACAATACGAAGTTGGGGTCCATGCCCGTTGTTGAATCTGAGCCAAATGTTTGGCCCTACTTCGAGATTTCGATCAACAATTCCAGTGTGCGGACAATCCAGATTCAGGATTTTCAATTCGGGATCATCGGCCCATCAAATTGGGATTTATTTCATCTGTCTCCAACGTATCGTGACCGTGATCAAATTCTTACTCAGTCGTTTCCCGTATCTCCCAATCGAACGCTTCATCTTGCTGAGACTGGATTTCAATTACTCCCTAGTGCATGGGCCAAATTATTCGCTGTTTTTTCAGCATCAAAAGAATCCGCTGATCTTTCAGAAGTGGTTATCCGTTTACTTACACCGAGTGGTCCAATTGACTTCCCATTCCTAAGTCCCAAAGGTGGGAAACAGTTTGTTCACGTCCTCCCTCACCCTGACCCTCTCCCCAAGGAGAGGGAATAGCGTCGGTCGTCTTCGGATTGCTCGGTGGCGTGCGTGCCGGCTTCAGCGCACGGCTTTTCCAAAACGCGGCGAGCGTTTCTCCTTCTCCTCGGGGAGAAGGCCGGGATGAGGGCGGGCGTTCACTCACGTTGGTAGGAACCCTGCGCTGCGGCGTCCCCGTCGCCGAGCGCAGCGTCAGGCGACGGAATCGAGGCGTCGCGCGACTCACGCAACGGGGAGCATCACCTGGCGCTTCGCGCTCCCGCGGAAATGCGTCCTGAGTTTTCAACCGAACCTCCGACCGAGCGGAAACACGCTGGCGATTTCTCGAATCGCTTTCCGCCGCAGCGGACAGCCTTTTGGATCGCCATAGCCGCCTTCCGCGCGGGCGGGAGGTCATTGGGATTTAAGAAACGAGCTTCCGCTGGGGCGGAAGGTGGCTGGGGTTTTTCACAGGTCGTTTCCGCCGGCGCGGAAGGTCGTTGTAGATTTCGCAGTGGCTTTCCGCTCGAGCGAACGGTCACTTTGGATTTCCAAGCGGGCTTCCGCTACAGGGGAAATACGGGGAAAATAGCCGAAATTGAGTGGTTTGGCGCGGACTTTCGCATGATTGGTCGTTTTGGGGCAATACCCAGTAGTGGGTATTTACGGCTGGTCGAGATTTATGGTTTATTCCGGACGAACAAGGACTGGGCTAATCATGGCACGTTACGATTCAGGCATCACGTGGGACAGCGGCGCGCGCTATGACGAGCCGGAGGAAGCAGCAACAATCATCAAACCAACACATATGATCGACCTTCATAAATTCCTGACGAACCCGTTCGACGATCCCGGCATCAGCATCGCGGAGTTGCTGGCATTCAGCACGGATCACCTGCCGAAGTTGACGGCGAATAATCCGGGCGCGGTATTCGCCGCGCGCATTGCGGCAACGGGCACGGCCCTCACGGGCGTGCAAGGTGCGTTCACCGATGACCAGACGAAGCTGGGTGTGCGCAAGGCGCGCAAGCAGGCGAAGGACACGTTCCGCAAGGCGCTGCCCGAGAGCGTGGGGAGAATCCACGGCGCGGTGACGTCGAAGTTCGGCACGAAGGGCGCGGAGGTGGCGGAATGTTTTCCGCTCGGGCGAAAGGTGTTCAGCGATTGTTCGGATGATTTAGTGACCAATCATCTGCAAACCGTCATCAATGGTGTAACGGCGCATCAGGCGCAACTTGGGGCTTCGGTGGTCACGGACGCGACGGCGATTCTCACGGCGTGGACGGCGGTCTATTCGCCGAGCGAGTCGGCGGGTGGCGCGAAGAGCACGACGAAGGCGGCGAAGAATGCGGCGCGCGCGGCGTTGCAGTTGGAGTTGTTCAAAAATCTGCTGACGATTGCGCTGCAATTCCCGCGTCAGCCGGAGCAACTCGACGTGTATATGCAGCAGAGTTTGCTGGAGGATCATCCGGCGGGAGAAGAGGAAACCCCGCCCGCGCCCACGCCGCCCGGGCCGTGAAATGATTTGGGTTGCCGCGTAATAAGGAACAGTGGAGCGGATCCACTGCGATGAGGTTGCGGCGATGTTGTTACCCTCATCGGCCCTCCTGCACCGCGGGCGACGGTGTCATATCCGCATCGCCCAATTTCTGGCCGTAAAAGTGCTATTCAGCGCCCGTCTATGGCCACAAAGAACATTCTGCTCGTGATCACCGACGCTCAGGCGGCGGTTGATATCAATCAGGCACTTGGTGATGAGTGGTTGACCACGCCCGCGACGAGCGAGGCGGATGCTTTGGCGCTGTTGGAGGCTGGTTCTTTCGACGCACTTATCGCAGATTTCAATCTGGGCGATTCCGACGCGAGCGAACTGCTCAATCAAGCGCTGGATAAATGTCCCGAAATGACACGGTTTTTGTTGGCATATGAGGCAGACTTGGCACTGGTCGCCGCGAAGGTCAACGGCGCGCATGAAATCCTGCCGAAGCCCATCGACCCCGATTCCTTCAAGAACCGAATCGAAAGCGCCTTCAGCGACTCATGCCCCGAGCAAACAATTTCGGCCGCCGACTGCACGCCTGCCGCTGTCATCCCGCCTGTTTACGACGAAGTGCTCACCGCGCTCAACTCGCCAGACGTTACCTGCGAGCAGGTGGGAAAAATCATCGCCACCGATGACGCGCTGATCGAGGAAGTTTTAACGCTGACCCGGTCAACTTATCTCGGACTGCCCAGCAAGATCATCGAGCCGGTGGATGCCGTGGAGCTGTTGGGATTGGAAACCGTGAAAGCGCTCGTCATGGCGTTGAAATTTCTCGCCGAGCACAGCCACGTGCGTCCCGGCTATCTCTCTACGGAAACGATCTGGCAGCACAGCACGCGCGTGGCGCAGATCGCGCGCGACCTCGTGTTGTTCGAGACGAAGGATCGCGTTCTGGCTTCGCAGGCGCTGGCCGCCGGATTGTTGCATGATCTCGGCAAGGTGGTGTTGGCCACGAACTATGATGATCTCTACGGGCGTGTCCACTCGCTGGCGCGCAAACAACCCGTCCCGCTCTGGGAGATTGAAAAAGAGATGTTCGGCGCCAGCCATGGCGAAATCGGCGCGTGCCTCCTCGGGATGTGGAACATGCCCATCGCGATTGTTGATGCCGTTGCTTTCCATCACGAGCCACCCCTCGGTGAACACGATCATCTGTCGCCGCTGGCGGCGGTGCACATCGCCAACGTCCTCGAGCAACAGATCCATCCGAGCGACGAGTTCCGCGTGGTGCCCGTGATGAGCACGCCGTTCTTGAACGAGCTTGGATTGCTCCGACGTTTGCCCATCTGGCGCGCCACTTTTGGGAATCAATCGTCCCGCGCCAAGGCGACCGAAACGGTCGAAGCAGATCCGCTGGCCTGGGTCGTTGCCGCCGCTGAAACCAGTGCCGCGACGCGGAGTGCGAATCAACTCCCGGCACCCGCCACCGCGACGCAAACGACCACATCATCGTCGGAGTCTTTCTCGTGGCTGAACCGTTCGGTGTTTATCGGGGCCGCCGCTGGAATTTTGTTCGCGGTGTTTTTAGGTCTGCAACTAGGACTGGACTCCACTGCGCCACTCCACGTCCACGCACAAACCCTCGACAGCCGCCCGGCAATGCTGGTTGCCCACGAAACTTCAGCGCCCGAAACCGCGCCCGCCATCGCTGCCGAACCGACTCCGGTGGTTGAACCAGAAGCTGCGCCCGTCGTGTCCGTGTCGCCGGCTGTTTCTCCGGCAACACCGGCGCCTGAAGCGTCGGCAACGAATGCACCGGCTGTTTCCGAACCGCCGGTGGTCAGCGAGGCAGTGGTCACGAACATCGCGCCCGCCAGCTTGCCGCCGAAAGAAACCGCGCCAGCCTTCCGGCTTAACGGAATCATCTACGGTGTCGCCAATCCCTCGGCGGTCGTGAATGGCAAGGCCGTGTATGTCGGTGAAAAAGTGAACGGCGCTAAGGTGATCAGCATCAGCCGCAATGAGGTTGCGCTCGAAATCAACGGCGAACGCAAGACCCTGAGCATCCCGGTTCATTGAAGAAGTTCGGAGCGGGATCGGAAGCGGACTGGAATTTTCTTTTGCGGCCATAGAGAATCCGCGCCGCGACATGACAACGATTCTCTTCTTCGCGTTCCTCTTTGTGGTATCAGCATTATTTGCGCTGGCGGAAATCCAGATCGAAGGCGCGAACGGCGGTTGGGCGGCTAATCTGCCAACGTGGCGCGTGCAGAATCGGTGGACACGCCTCATCTACGGCGCGAAGCCGCTCACGGGCTATCATCTCTATCTGCAATTGTTCCTGCTGGTCGTGGTGCATCTGCCCTTCGGCATGGGGCTGGCGCCGTTCAGTTGGCGCGGCGAGGCGTGCGCGCTTTCGTTCTTCACGTTGTTCTGGGTGCTGGAAGATTTTCTCTGGTTCGTGTTCAACCCGGCGTTCGGCATAAAACGTTTCAAGCGGGAACACGTCTGGTGGCACGCATCCGGTTGGATTTGGATCATGCCGCGCGACTACTGGATCTTTATTCCGGTGGGGCTCGCGCTCTATTGGTTGAGCCGGTAGAGGCTTCAGCGGTTGGCGGCATTGGGAGTTTTCTCTCTCGACCCCCGATTCGGGCCAGTTCATGATTTGATTAGATGCCGGGTAGTCGGCGATGTTGTGCCCCGGCGCATCAATCAGAAGGGCTATGCACACACCAGATTTTCCCGCGCATCATTCGGGGACCATTGACCCCAGCCAACGCTTCTTGCGCCGCATCACCATTCCCTGCGCTGTCGTCGTGATAATCCTCGGCACGATTGGCTATTTACACTACCCGCGGGAGGAACACGGCACCCCGTCGCTGTCTAATGCGTTATATCATGCCGTCCAGCTTTTTTGGCTGCACACGCCGCATTTTAACGAGCCGGTCGATTGGACACTCGAGTTGGCGCGCTGGCTGGCACCACTGACGACCGTGCTTTCGGTGTGGCAGTTCGTCGGAAGTTTTCTGAATTCGGAACGGGCCGAGCGACGACTGCGCAAAATGCGGAATCACAGCGTCGTTTGCGGGCTGGGAAGAAAAGGAATGTGCATGGTGGCGCATTTGCGGAAGCAGAATCGTGACGTCATCATCATCGAGCAAAATCCCGCGCCCGAATTCACCGAGGAATGCCACAAGCTCGGCGCCTTGGTGCTGACGGGCAACGCCACGAACCCGGCGGTTTTGCGGGAGGCGCGAACGGAGTTTGCCGCGGAACTCTACATGCTTTGCCCGGAGGACCAGACCAATTGCGAAATCGCAGCGGTCGTCAGCGGCCTGCCGCATTCCAAAAAAATCCAGCCACTGGCCTGCCACGTGCATCTCGCGGATACCGATTTGCGCACGTTGTTGCAGGAGCGCATGGCCGCCCACACCAACCACGGCAACGTGCAACTGCACTTCTTTGATGTGTTCGATCCGGTGGCGCGCAAGTTGATCATGGAAGATTTGCCGCTGGACCACTCGCCCATCGCGGAGAACAGCGCCCAGCGCGTGCATTTGGTGTTGCTGGGGTTGGGCCGCATGGGCGGACGGCTGGCCGTGCGCGCCGCGCAACTCGGACATTTCGCGAATCGTTCCAAGCTGCGCATCTCGATCATCGACCGGCACGCGCGCCGACATCTTGATGGCTTATTGTTTCGCCATCCGGCGCTGAAAGTTTTATGTGACGTGGAGCCTCATGAACAGGAATTGCTCTGCCCGGACACCGATGCCTTTATCCCCAGTTGGTGCGCGGACAAAAGCTTCGTCACCAGCATCGTGATTTGCATGGATGATGAACCACGCGCGCTCGAGGCGGCGTTGCGCTTTCTGCCCGCGGCCCGCGAACATGGCGCGCGCATCGGACTCCGCATGACACGCGAAAGCGGGCTGGCCCGCTTGTTGGCTTCGGAACAATCGGGAAAAGGTTCGTCCGGAACTTTGCAAACCTTCGGCCTCGAAGAAGAATGGTGCGAGCTTACACATCCCGAGACGGATATCTGCGAGAAGCTGGCCATCGCCATCCACGAAAGCTACCGCAAATCAGAACCGACCAAAAAGGACAACACCGCTCTCGCCACGCCGCCTTGGGCCGGATTACTCGAGCGATTTCGCGAATCGAATCGTCAGCAAGCCGCGCATATTCCCGTCAAGCTCCGCGCCATCGGTTGCAAAATGGTGCGGGCCGAAGAACCCGGCGCTGCGGTCACCGATTTCACCGCGACGGAAACGGATCTCATGGCGCGCATGGAACACGCCCGCTGGATGGCCGAACGGCGCATGGCCGGCTGGACAACTGGCCCGCGCGACAATGTGAAGTTGCACCACCCCGACCTCGTGGCATGGGATGATCCGAAGACGCCGCTCAACAAAAACTCACGGGAAAAGGATTATGTTGCGGTGAAACAAATCCCCGACCTGCTAGCGCTGATCGGAATGAAAGTGTGCCGGACTGCCAGAACGAATCATAATTCGCAGGTATGATAAACTCCGTCTCTCTTCTCGTGCGGAATTCCCTTGGTAAGTTTCTCGTCATTCAACGCTCGGGGAATAGCAAAAAATTTCCGGGCTCGTGGGAATTTCCCGGCGGCAAGATTGACGCCGGCGAATCGCTGCGTGACGCGGCTATCCGTGAAACTCAAGAAGAGTCGGGGCTCACCGCCATGCCAGATACAGTCGAACCAATATGGCGGACGCGGGCTGCCGATGGTTCGGTTGAATATTCCTTCTTCACCTGGACTTCTTCCGAGGTGGAACCCGTTGTGCAGTTGAGTTCAGAGCATGCCGCATTTCGCTGGGTCAGAACCACTGAAGCGTGGAAGTTGCAAATGCTGCCCATGCATCGCGAGTTCATGGAACGCGTCTGGCATAAGGAGCAGATTCAGGCTTACGAGAAAGATCAGCCACGGTATGTGCTTTTGAAACAGACGCTGGAAAAAGTGTTGAGCCAGATAAGAAAGGAGTGGTCGCCGCTGGCCATCGTGCAGACGCGGGCGAAGACGATCTCCAGCTTCGCCGAGAAATGCCTGCGCAAAGCGGACAAATATGATGATCCCGCCCACCAACTCACCGACCTTTGTGGTGGCCGCATCATCGCCCCCACAATCGGCGAGACTGAAACCATCTGCCGGCAAATCCGCTCGCTATTCGCGCCGGTGGATGAAGATGAGGACACGCGCCTGCGTCACGAACTATCGGCCTTCGGCTATCTCTCCGTTCATTTCATCGTTCACTTTAACGCAGAACAAACCACGATGCTGGGCGTTCCGATCCCTGCCGACATCGTCGGGCTGAAAGCAGAGATTCAAGTGCGGACGCTCCTGCAACACGCACATTCGGAAGTGACCCACGACCGGCTCTACAAGGGCGGTTTCAAAGCACCGAAGCATTGTGAGCGCGAAGCCGCACGCGTCGCTGCCTTGTTGGAGGAACTGGACGAAACGTTTGGCCGCTTCGTGCATCAACTGGATGCGTATGTTGGAAGTTATGCCGCGCATCTTGAACCGGCGCGTCGCCGGCGCGAGCAGGACAATCTGCGGTTGGTGATCGAGCACGAAAAGGACGCCGCGAACAAACCAGCCCTGGTTTTGCGTCTGGCCCGTCTTGCGCGCGCAGCGTGGGATTGGCAAGGCGTCGTGGATGCTCTCGAAGCATTCGCGGAAGCAGCCTGCCTCCAGCACGAGGACATCCAGATGGAACTTGGCCATGCCCTCTGCAATTTAAATCGTAACGCACCGGCGAACCCCGCGTATCGCCGCGGCCTTAAATTGCTGGCGAGCGTCGCCCAACCCGAGGCGGCAATCGACGTTGCAATCGAGGCTCAACCCCGCGCTCGCCGCGCAACAGCCCTTGCTTGGTTGGGAGCGTCCTTTGCAAGAGTCGCCGGACATCGGGCTGAAGCGCGCAATTGCCTGAACCAAGCGGTGCAACTCGCGCCCGAGAACCCGTATCACATGGCGGCTTTTGTTGAACTCGATGTGATAGCCACCGGCACAGATGATCACGTGCCCTTGCTCGTGCCCGCATTGCAACAGGCAGCTCGCCGTTGCGAGGAACACGTGCAAGCCGGCATTGAGGTCACCGGCGCGTGGCTCACGCTCGCGAAGATCCGTTTGCTGCTGGGCGACGAGTCCGGCTCGCTCGAAGCGCTGTGCCTTGCCTCCCGTTCCGCGGAGAATCATCATCCACTGACAGATTTTCAACATTCACTGGAACTCTTGGAAGATGCGATCGGTGCCCGGCGCTCTTTCGTGAACATCTTGAAGCAGACGGTGCAACTGCTGGTCAAGGCGCGGGAAAATGCGGAAGCAGCCTGCACCGCTGAGCAGTGGCTGCCGTTCGTAAAACAGTATGATTACTCAAGTCAGAAGCGGATTTTGATTCTCGCCGGGAGCACGGCGGCCGAGAGCGAGACAACGTTGCGTAAATTCGAACCGGATTTGAGAGCCGGTCTGGAAGGATTCTCGGGGTGCATTCTTACCGGGGGGACGAACGCAGGCGTGTGTGGCTTGGCTGCCGGAATCTCGGCAGATTTAAACGCCAAACGTCCGGGCACGGTTGAACTCGTCGGATATTTACCTGCCAGCGTGAGCGCTGCGCCCACCTTCAAGCAGATAATCCGCACGGCCAGGACGTCTTCCTTCTCTGCGTTGGAGCCGGTGCAGATGTGGGCGGATTTAATGGTCGGTGGCGTGCCGGCATCGCGCGTAACTCTGTTGTGCTTCGGTGGAGGAAGCATCTCGGCACAAGAACTGGCACTGGCATGGGCATTGGGCGCGCGGACTGCCGCGGTGGATGACGGTAGCGTGGCGGCATCGCGATTTGCAGCGTTGCTGAATGCGTGCGGCCCCAATACCCAACACGGCATGATTCTGCCGAATGACTCCGCCACCATCATGGCATTCCTCGCCTTTGACCAGCCGATGGATCCGGGGCGCTGGGAGAAAGCCGCCATGGCGGCTCATCAAGCTTATCTGGACGAGCGAATGAAACACCCGACCAAATCCAACCTGGTTCCCTGGTCGTTACTGCGTGAGGATTTCAAGCACTCAAACCGGCACCAGCTTGCCTGCGCGGTGGACATTCTCCGGCGGGGGGGCTTCGACGTCACTGACTGCGATTCTCTTTCCGCGGATAAAATTCAGCTGCCGGAATTCGTGCCGGATGACGTTGAGCGCATGGCCGAAATGGAACATGGGCGCTGGAATGTGGAACGGTTCGACAGCGGCTGGCGTTACGGTGAAAAAAAGGACGAGGCGCGCAAACTGAGTCCTTATCTGGTTCCATGGCAGCAGGTCCCTGACAGCATCAAGGTCTATGACCGCGAGGCGGTCCGCACTTGGCCAAAAATTTTGGCGCAAGCGGGCTTTCAAGTGAGCCGCCGGTGATCGCTGCGAATGGTTTTCAGCGCGGCGCCACTAGCGAATTGAAGTAGCGTTGGAATGCCAGCTTCAAACTTTCATCCGCTTCTTTTGGATTGGGAACCTCCTTACACGCCGTGGAGAACAAATTCATCGTGGCGTTGGCCTCGTAGAAAACAATGCGCCCATCCGCATCCACATCAAAATCGATCCCGAAAATATCGAGAGGATTTTTTTTGCGAATCGCACGAAGCGACTGCATGGCAGCCCGTCCCAGCTCTGCTTCTGGCGCGATACAGATCCGTTTCTCCTCTTCCAGCAGGTGTAGATTGGCCAGATAAAACGGCACGCGCTTGATATTTTTCCGGCCGTGGACATTCCAATGTGTATGGTAATCCACGCGCGCGACAACGATTTCGTCATCAACGATCGCGGCCCGGATTTTTCGGAACAGCTCACTCCCGTTCCGGCTGTCCACAAATTCCGTCACGAAGAACTTCTCTGGAAAATCCGTCGCGAGCACCGCGCGCATCTCCTCGGGGGAGTCCACCTTGGTCATCCCTTTGCCCATTTGCGAAGTCAGCGTTCGAGTGATTAGCGGGTAATCGTAATGTTCCTCGATCTCACGCATCAACTCCTCCCGCGTTTTGCCGATAGTGGAAAAGCGCATTGTCCGCGGGACTATCACGCCGGGCAGATTGTCGAGGGATTGCGCCGAAACATCGCGCGTGGTGCGAACCGCGTGAGCTGGATGATTGACCACGGGAACGCCAAAACCGTCGATCAATCCAGTTAGCGCCGGCAGATCGCCCGCTGAGAGAATGGCCTCTCCATTGACATTGTTATTGATGATAAAATCCGGCTGCGGAATCCGCTGGCGGGAGGAAAGCCTGGCCGCGTCACCCACGAAAACATAGGTGAAATGAAAATCCTCATGAAGGCGCTCACCCAACTGGCCGGGAAAATTTTTGCAAAACCGTTGCAGTGTTTCAAATGACTGTAGCGAGCCGTCGAGGTCCGGGTTTTGGTTGAGGATGAGCGCGTCCGCCTTCTGGGTTTCGCGCCGCTCGGCGATGAACACCGGCGATGCCGCCACCCGCATCTCGAATGACTTCAAGTAAATTTTTTTCGCCTCATCCGCCCGCTCAAGGCCTTTCAATATGAGGCTTTTGGTATAGAGAGTTTCGTATTTGTCCGGTTCCAGTTTTAAAGTCTCATCACAGGCCAGCAGCGCTTCGTCATATCGTTCAAGTTCCAGCAAAGTTTTCGCCTTGGCCAGCCACGCCTTTGCGCAGGCGGAATTACAACTGAGCGCCCGCTCACAAGCTTGCAAAGCGTCTTCATGAAGATTCCTTGCCGTCAGCGCGATCCCAAGATTTGACCATGCTTCAGGCGATTTATCTTCCAAGGCAATCGCCTCACGCGCGAACCCCTCGGCCTCAGCGAATTGTTTCAGCTTAAGCTTGATGGCCGAAAGATTATTGAGTGTCGACACTCTGCCCGGAAGGATTTGCAAGGACCGGGCAAATTGCATTTCGGCGGCTTGAAGATTATTTGCTTCGAGAAGCTGCAAGCCTTCGAAAAAATGTCGTTTGGCTATTTCAAATTGATCCGTGTCCATCGCGGTGAATCAGGTGTAGCAGACAGCGTAAAGTGGTTTTCCGTGCCTGATGAAGCGCTTCAGTTGGAGGCGAGGGTCGGAATCGAACCGACGGATGGAGCTTTTGCAGAGCTCTGCCTTACCACTTGGCTACCCCGCCGCCTGAAGCGCCCCGAAGGTTAATCACGAAGGCGCATGGTGCAAGATTCGTTTTTCGCCACACCAAGCCCGCACCGCTTCAACTCAAACTCATCGGGTCGATGTCCACCGACACGGTCACATCTTCGGGCAACACCAGTCCGGTCATCAATCGCGCGAGTCGCCGGCTCAATTCCGGCATCTGCCGGACACGCAGCATGAGTTGATACCGATAAAACGTCTCCGCGCGTAGCAATGGTGCGGGCGCGGGACCGAACAGCAATGTGCCTTTCAAATCGGTGGTGATCTTTTCCAGTTCGCGCTTCACGTGCTCGGCAGCGAACTGAACTTTTTGCTCGTTGCGCCCTTTGAGCGTGAGCAGCGCGATGCGTGCGAACGGCGGATAGTTCAATTCTTTCCGGAACTCGATCTCCTGCTCGTAGAATCCCGCGAAGTCGTGGCGGCGCGCATGTTGGATAGCGGGATGAAATGGCGTGAAGCTTTGCACAAAGACTTCGCCTTCGACATCACCGCGACCGGCGCGACCGGCAACTTGCGTGAGTAACTGGAATGTCCGTTCGCCCGCGCGAAAATCCGGCTGATGCAACGCCATGTCGGCGAAAATAATTCCGACGAGCGTGACATTCGGGAAATGGAGCCCCTTCGCGATCATCTGCGTGCCGACGAGGATGTCCACTTTGCCCGCGCGAAATTCGCCGAGCACGCGGCGGTAGTCTTCCTTGCGCTTCATGATGTCGGAATCCATCCGGCGCAATCTCGCCTGCGGAAAAAGTTTGGTGAGCACATCCTCGACCTTCTCGGTGCCGAGACCGGCATAGCGAATGGCGGGGTTCTGACATTTCGGGCACGCAGCGGGAACCTTGGCCGTGTGGCCGCAAATGTGGCAGGCGAGTTTCGCGTCACGACGATGATACGTGAGCGAGATGCTGCAATCCGGACATCCGGCAACATATCCACACTTCTGACATTCCAGCGACGACGAATAGCCACGGCGATTCAGAAATAAAATCGTTTGCTCGCCGCGTTCCAGGCGTTGATGAATGGCCTCTTTAAGTTGCGGCGAAAAGATGGGCGGGCCCTTCTCCTTGCGCGCGGTCTGGCGCATGTCAACAACGCGGACGAGTGGCATCTTGGCGTTGTCGGCGCGTTCGCGAAGTTCGAGCAACGAATATTTCTTGCGCTTGCAGTTGTGAAAACTTTCGAGCGATGGCGTGGCGGAGCCTAATACCACCACTGCGCCTTCACGCTGGCCTCGCACCACAGCAACATCGCGCGCGTGATAACGGGGCGCTTCCTCCTGCTTGTAAGTCTGCTCGTGTTCCTCATCCACGATGATGAGACCCAGCGGTTCAACCGGCGCGAAGATTGCCGACCGGGCGCCGATGACAATCCGTGCGCGGCCCTGACGGATCTTGTGCCATTCATCGTGACGTTCACCGGCGGACAAATGCGAATGCAGCACGGCCACGAGCGTTTGATTTGGGCCGTGGCTGAAGCGCGCCTTGAATCGCTCGACGGTTTGTGGTGTGAGAGAAATCTCCGGCACTAGGACGATGCCGCCCTTCCCCTGCGACAGCGCATGATCAAGCGCCTGTAGATAAACTTCTGTTTTGCCGGAGCCGGTTACGCCGTGGAGCAAGAAAGTCGATGGCGACGTAACTACATCGGGCGAGACGCCCGAACCAACCCGCGAGACGCGGGTGCTACACGCATTCATGGCTTCCACAATCGTCGCGAGCGACTTGGCTTGCTCGGCGTTCAATGTCAGCGGCTTCGTGGGGACGATTTGCTCTTTGGCGTAGGGATCGCGCTCGGACACTTCGGACGTCACCGCAATCAACCCGTGATCCTCAAGGCGACGCACGGTGGCCGTTGTGGTGTTCGCGAGCGCGAGCAATTCCTGCAATGGCAACTCGCCCCGCTCCTCGACGATGTTCCAGACTTCCTGCTGCCGCTTGGGCAACTTGGGAAATTCACCCGATACTGGCAGCGCGCGGACGAAGAGCCGTTCGCGCCAGCCCGCTTCCTCTTTGCGCACCGCCTCGGGTAACACGCTCTTGAGCGCGATCTCCGGCGGGCAACAGTAATAATCAGCGATCCAACGCGCGAGTTCGAGCACGCGCGGCGTGACGAGCGTTTGCGCGCCGATGACTTTGATGATGAACTTGAGATTCGTCTGGTCAGATTCCTCAGCGACGGCAGTGACAACGCCCAGAACTTTACGCGGCCCGAACGGCACCTGCACGCGGCTCCCCACGTCCACTTTACCCGCCAGTTCAGGCGGAATGGCATAATCAAACTCCTTGCGAAGAGCGATCTCGAGAGTGACGCGGGCAATCATGAATGCAAATCTGGAACTCAGGAAATCAGGAAAGCGCCGGATGCGCCAACCTTTCCGGCCATGGGCATGTTGACAGAAAGTTAGTTGAAGAAATCAAGCGCATCATTTATCACCATGCAAACGCCAGACGGATTCTATGATTCAACGCCAAAATAAGTGGCTGGCCGCACTTCTTGTCGTAATCGGATTGGTTGTGGTTCCCAACGCGCGGGCGGGCATGACGGTATATGGACTGCGCGACGTTTACCGGCTTCGGTTTGAGGAAATCTCATTTTTCATTTTGCTGTTATTCCTCGGCGCCCTTTTGCTGAAACTTCTTTGGAATTATGCGGCAAAGGGATTCAATCTTCTTCCGAGGTTGAAATACCTTCAAGCGATGGCGGCTGTGCTGGTGATGGGGTTGGTTATGCTGGTCATGCTCACCATGATTTCAGGTATCCGCGAAGTGCTTACCCCCGATGCATGGCGGCGGCAGGGGAGTTCCTATCGGTTGAACGACCCGTCACAAGAGCCCGCCCGTCGGCGCAGCTTGGAACACTTACGTGGTGCGTTGCTCCAATACGCCTCCATGCATGCCGGTAAATTTCCGATGCATGACTTTGGCACCGATATCGTAGAAAAACTTTGGGAATCCCCCGACCAACTTGGGTCGCATTACATCTATATTGGCGGATTGACGACGAATAGCACCCTAGCACTGCTCGCGGTCGAGCCAATCAATTTTGGCGACGAGCGGTTTGTGCTGCGTGCGAGCGGAAAGATCGAAAAACTGCCCAACGCAGAGATCGAAAAATTACTCATCTCAAATCCGGCGCCATGACCACAACAGCGCAAACGAGCCCAAGCAATTCTCGATCGCGGAAAGTCGGCTGCGGTTGTGCATTCTTTGCGGGCTTATTCCTTTTCTTCTTCATTTTCCTGCCCGTGGGTCTTGGAGCAGCGCAGGCGGAATCATTGTGGGTTCTCCTAACCGGCTGGACTTCTTTCCTCAACCGAACCGGGTCGCGCATCCACTGGAATTTCGACCTCATTGCCATGTGTGTCTTATGCACAGCACTCGCACTGGTGCTCGCGCACTGGCTATTGCGGGGTTTTATCGGGAAGGTCATTGCAGCGCGTGGCGGGAACTGGATCTGGCCGTGGAAGTGGACTTGGTGTGGCGCGATGGTGATTGGAATTGCGTTTATCGTAGGCATGGCCATGGGCGGAATCGTTCATCAGGTGGGATGGATTCATTCCAATCCCGAGCCGTTGATGGAACGCAAAGGAATTAAATGGGAGATTAATGCTGACATGCGGACCATGGAGACGGCATTCCGCATCGCCTCCGATGACACGGCTACCAACCTCGCCGAGATACGCCGCGAAATGTGGAATCCGACGAATTCTTACTTTGGCTCAGCAAAACGGACCGCCACCGCGATGCAGTCGTGCCACTTTTTACTCATCGTTGGAGAAAATAACGCGGTTCATGGAACCATCATCTTTCCGCGCGACCCTACGCTCGCCGCAAAGCTGGGTGGTTCCTTCGCGTTGGACGGGAACTCAGAATGGCTACGTGGAGAGCAGCTTCAAGCCCGGTTAAAAGAATACAGCGCAAGACTGATTTCATATTGAGTGCTCAGCAGCTTGCGCCGCTCTGCCGAGACGCGCTACGAGCCAAATAAATCCATCTGTGGCGGGGGAAGCTGCTGGAGTTTTTCGCGTTCGGCGCGGTGGCGGGCGGGTTGGCGGACGTTGCCTTCGGGGGTGAGTTCGCTTTCCTCCAGGTTGCGCAGGATGACTTTGGCGCGCTCGATGACGGGCTTGGGCACGCCAGCCAGGCGCGCGACGTGGATGCCGTAGCTCTTGTCGGTGCCGCCTTCGATGATTTTGCGGAGGAAGACAATCGAGTCGTTCCATTCGCGCACAGCGACGTTGAAATTTTTCAGGCGCGGCATGCGACCGGCGAGTTCGGTCAACTCGTGGTAATGCGTGGCGAAGAGGGTTTTTGCACCGGCTTGATTGTGCAGGAATTCTACAATGCTCCACGCGAGGCTTAGGCCGTCGAAGGTGCTGGTGCCGCGGCCGATTTCGTCGAGGACGATGAGGCTGCGCGCGGTGGCGTTGTTCAGGATGTTCGCGGTCTCGCTCATCTCGACCATGAAGGTGGATTGCCCGCGCCCAAGGTCATCACTCGCGCCGATGCGGGTGAAGATGCGGTCCACAAGGTCCACGCGCGCGGCGGCGGCGGGGAGGAAGGCGCCGGTGTGGGCGAGCAAGGCGAGCAACGCGACTTGGCGAATGTAGGTGCTTTTGCCGGCCATGTTGGGGCCGGTTATGAGGGCGATCTGCGGGAACGAGGAATTCTCTGACGGACCGCGGCTGTCCCCAGCCGCAGCGCCCCCGTTCGCTTCGACGTGCTGCGGCTGAGGACAGCCGCGCTCCGAGGAAGACGCCAGCGCGGTGTCATTGGGGACGAAGCGTTCTTCGATCAATTGCTGTTCCAGCACGGGGTGGCGGCCGTCACGGATGTTCAGCACGCCTTCGTCGCGGACTTCGGGGCGGCAGTGGTTGAAGAGGCGGGCGATTTCGGCGAACCCGGCGAGCACGTCGAGCTGCGCGAGGGCGCTGGCGGTTTGCTGGATTTGCGGGAGCTGGCCGAGGACTTCCTCGCGCACGCGCTGGAAGAGTTCGTATTCGAGTTTCTCGCTGCGTTCTTCGGCGCCGAGGATCTTTCCCTCCATCTCCTTCAACTCGGGCGTGATGAAGCGTTCGCCGTTGGCCACGGTCTGCTTGCGCGTGTAATGCGCGGGCACCTTGGTGAGATTCGACTTCGTGACCTCGATGTAATAACCGAAGACGGAGTTGAACCCGACCTTGAGCGAGGTGATGCCGGTGCGCTCGATCTCGTCGCGCTGGAGCTTGGCGATCCAATCCTTGCCACCGCGCGCGGCGGCGTGGAGTTCGTCGAGGTTCGCGTCGAAGCCGTCGCGGATGATGCCGCCTTCTTTCAAGGCGAGCGGCGGTTCGTCCACGATGGCGCGGGCGATGAGTTCGATGAGGGCGGGGAGTTCACAAAGCTGGGCGAACAACTCTTCGAGAAGTGAGCTACCGTCTGATTCCGTTGGAGGAGACGACGTGAGGAGTCTCTCACCATCCTCTTTCAAAGTGAGCCTCGTCACCTCGGCTCCTACCTTCTTGAGATTGGGGATTTGTTCCAGCGCGATGCGCAGAGCGAGCAAATCGCGGGCGTTGCCGGAGCCGGTGCTGAGACGGCCCAACATGCGCTCGAGGTCGCGCACTTCTGTGAGCTGGGTGCGGAATTGGTCGAGCAACGGCGAATTATCCAGCCATGATTGCACGGCGTCCTGACGCTGGCGGATGGGCTCGACGGCGGCAAGCGGTTGCGAAAGCCAGTCGCGCAGCCGACGCGCGCCCATTGGCGTCACAGTGCGGTTCAGCGCGCGGTAGAGTGAGCCGGGCGGCGGGGCGTCTTTGTGCAATGGCTCGAGGATTTCCAAGTGGCGAAGCGTGGTGCCGTCGAGGACAAGGAAGTCGCGGCATTCGTAACAGGTCAGCCGTGTGAGATGCTTGATGTCGCGCCGCAGGTGTTGCGTGAGGTAATGCAGCACGGCCCCGGCAGCGCCGATGGCGGCGTGCTTATTCTTGAGCCCGAAGCCGTCGAGCGAGGAGACGCCGAAATGTTCGCGGAGCGTGAAAACGGCGGTTTCTGGGGCGAAGGTCCAGTCTTCGTGCGGGATGAGAATCGGGAATGCGGGCTGGATGAGTTCGCGCAACCCGCTCGCTTCGGATGGGAAGATGATTTCCGCCGGGCGCAGGCGGTCCAGTTCCGTGAGCAGCGCGGTTTCGCCATCGATTTGCGTGACCTTGAAATCGCCGGTAGTCAGGTCCACGAGCGCGAGGCCGATGGTTTTGCCGGTGGCGAGGACGGCGGCGAGGAAGTTGTTCCGTTCCGCCGTGAGCATGCGCTCGTCGAAGTGTGTGCCGGGCGAGAGGATTTGCGTGACCTGACGCTGCACGAGTTTGCCGGGCTTGGCGTCCTCCATCTGATCGCAGATGGCGACCTTGCGTCCGGCCTTGAGGATGCGGGCGATGTAACCGTTGGCGGCGTGATGCGGGAGGCCGCACATCGGGACGCCGTTGCGCTTGGTCAGCGAGAGGTTGCAGAGCTGCGCGCCCGCCTGCGCGTCCTCGAAGAACATCTCGTAGAAGTCGCCGAGGCGGAAGAGCAGGAGCGCGTCCTTGGGCAGTTCGCCTTTGATGCGGCGATACTGCGCCATCATGGGGGTGAGTTGCGCTTCGGCGGACATGCGGCGGAGAAGTTAAAAGGATGGAGGCGCGAGTCGAATAGAAAACGGGCGAGACGGAGAAGTTATTCTCCATCGGGCGTCCCTCGACAACCGTTTGCGACGGCATAAAGTTATTCCATGATCCTAAACAGACCACGCTGTTTTCCGCCGAGAGAAGTCGCGCTGCCATGAACGCGTCCCTGCCCATCCTGAGTCTTGCCTTGCTGGTGGCTGGCGTCATCGGTCTGATTCTGCAGCAGGCGCTTATTGCGCGGCTGTGCAAGCGGCATCGCAAGGTGTGGGAATGCCTGCACGAAAGCAGCGCAGGCATCCTGGCCTTCGACCGGTTCCTCTGGTTGAAGCAGTATCGCACGCTGGGTGACGCGCAGTTCAACCGGCGGGCGGGTTTCCTGCGCGGTTATTGGATCGCCTTCTTCGTGATGTTCATTGTGGTCGTCATTGTGGCCTTCGCGAGCATCGGTCTTCGCAAATGAGGACAACACTGGAATGCCCGGCGCCTCTTTCGATTTTGGGCGTTGAATGTTCATGTTGCCGGCTGAATTAAACAGTTTGCGCCCCCGCGTTCCTCCGCAATAATCCACCCACGCCGCGACCCAGTCCGGCTTGAATTTAATGAACGAGTGGAACATCCAGTCCCGCGCCCACGCCTGCACGGCGTGCGAGCAACCTTTTGCCGACAAGCAGACTTATCACACCGCGCTCTTTGACGATCACGCTGAGTTTCGCCGCCATGATCTTTGCGAAGCCTGCTGGTTGAAAGATTTCGGTCCCGCCGCCCGCGAGCAAAAGGGCTTCATCTCGCACTGGCATGGTGTTTACGAGGCGCCCGTCGTGCGCGCCGAGGCCATCCAGAAGGAGAACGCCGAGACGCTGCTCCGCAAGCTCATCGAGCGGAACGACCCGCGTTACAGCCCCGCCGCCTACATCCTCGCCGTCATGCTTGAACGCAAGCGCCTGCTCAAGGTGAAGGAACAAATCGTCCGCGATGGCCAGCGCGTATTCATCTACGAGCAGCCGAAGACCGGCGATGTCTTTACCATCACCGATCCGAACCTCCATTTGAACCAGCTTCAACAGGTGCAACACGACGTCGGCCATCTGCTCGAACATGGCTTGGATGCTGTAATCGCAGCGGGTGATCTGCCGCCAACCTTGCCGGTGGTGGAACCGGAATCCGCCATCGCTGCCACCGCTGCGCCCGCCGACGAATCCAAACCTGCATGAGCGATTCTCTCAACATGGTAGGAGCCGACGTGAGGAGGCACACTCTAGCCCGATCAGTTAGAGCCTCCTCACGTCGGCTCCTACAAGGTGGGCGGCATGTCTGACCTGAGCGCACTTCAGACCCGGATCGGTTACACGTTCAAGAATGCGGAATTGTTACGCCTCGCGCTCACGCATCCGAGCATCGCGCACGAGGCGGGCACGCATATCCAGACCAATCAACGTCTGGAATTTCTTGGCGATGCTGTCCTGCAACTCATCCTCACCCGCGCGCTCTACGATAAATTTCCCGACTACGGCGAAGGTCCGCTCACCAAAGGCCGCGCCACGCTCGTCAATCGCCGCATGCTGGCCCAGCACGGTCGCGCCATCGGATTGCATGAGCACATCATCCTCAGTCGCGGCGAGGAAAACACCGGCGGTCGCAATCGTCCCTCCGCGATGGCCGATGCGTTTGAATCCCTTGTCGGCGCAATCTTTCTCGATGGTGGACTCGAAGCCGCAGGAGCGTTCGTGCTTAGCGAATTTGCCGCCTACCTGACCGGCCTCGCCTCGCTGCCTACGATTGATAATCCCAAGGGCGAGCTGCAGGAGATGTTGCAGGCCACATCCGCCGAAGCACCGCAATACCAGCTCATCACCTCCAGTGGCCCCGATCACGACCGCGTCTTCGAATGCACCGTGCATCACGGCGGCGTGGAACTCGGGCGCGGGGTTGGCAAGAGCAAGAAGGACGCGGAAACGGCCGCTGCGCTGGCGGCGTATGAGATGTTGAAAGCGCGGAAGCAGGCGGAATCGTCAGCAGAACAGCTCCGAGGGTAGGGCGCGTCACTCCGTGCGCGCCGCCAGCCTGCCTATTAACAACGGCGCGCACGGAGTGACGCGCCCTACCTGCGGAATTGTTTTCACTTCTCCGGCACCTCGATCACATCGCCATCGCGGAGCCAGAGGTCGGGGGCGTCCGGCACGCTGCAATCCACGACCCACACTTTCGGCTTGGCATTGCCTGATTCGCGCCGCGTCACCTTCACCCGTGTCAGGTCGGAGGAGGAGAACAGGGCGTTGCGCGCCTCGGTCGTCGCCAATACCGAGCCAATTGTGGATTCCCCGGCGACCGGCCAAAGTGTGAGCCGCACGCTCGTGCTTCTAACCACAAGTTGCACCACCCCTTTGCGACACTCGGCGATTTGCTTGGCCTCCTCGGAGGTGAGGCCAGTCGTGGCTTCGGTTAATGTATGCTCCCGCTCAGGGATCTCCACCAAGTCTCCAAAGAGTAACGGTATGTCCTTCGTGCAATCCACAGCACCAGTAGCGTTGCACAGGTTAACGGGAATTCGTTGCGCTGGCTGGCCAGGCTTGGAGTTGGAACGGACGACCACAATGCGGCGCAAATCGGGGAACGGCAGGTGCGTGCCTTGCTGCCGGCGCATGATTTCAGCTACGCGCTGCTCAAACGTATTGCCGGGGCTGCCGGGGCGGGGCACTTCGTAGGAAAATAGATTGAGGACAGCATCCATCAGCGTGAAGCTGTTCCATTCGTTGGTGCTTTTCGTGAAAACTACCTTCGAGAAACCGCTTGCGGGTCGCCGCACTTCAATCCGGTCCAACTTCGGCAAATCCGCCAGCCCGCCGTGCTGGCGGAGCAGCTCGGCGACGGCAGCAGGTTCGGCGCTGGGCGTGGAAGAGCTGCGTAGTCTCCCGGGCATCACCGGCACTGGTGGTGCAACCGGCGAAAAGCCAATCGGCAAGCCGGTTACCTGATCCACACCCTTCGCATAATCCAGCGGCGTCAGCCCTTGGTTGTTCCGCGCGTTCACGTCGGCTTTGTATTTCAGGAGCAGGTTGACCATCTCTGAATTCTTGTTCTCGGTTGCGTAGTGCAGAGCTGTCTTGCCATTCCAAGCGGTGACGGCGTTCGGATTCGCACCGCCTTTCAGCAATGCCTCGGCCACTGGCAACGAACCAGCGTTCGCAGCATTGATGAGCGGCAAGTTCACCTCCGGGTCCGCGCCTGCCCCCAACAACAGACTGATGACCTTGGGGTCACTGGCGTTGCTCAACGGCGTGCGGTGATTGCCCGAACCATCATCAACATTTGGCTTCGCGCCCGCGTCGAGAAAAGCCTTCATCAACTCGGCGTCGTTCAGGGCGGAGAAAATGATTGGCACGCCGTCCACACGTTTACTGTTTGGGTCGGCCTTAGCGGCGAGCAATGGCTTGATCACGTCCAGTCGTGGCTCTGCTGCGGCCAACGCCAGCGGCGCGATTTCGGGATTGCCATATGTTGAACCCCCAAACACCTGCACAGCCCACGTCACCTTGCAGACGCGATTCGCATCCGCCCCGGCCTTGAGCAACGCTTCCACAATGCCCGCGCTCGTGCTCTTTATGGCGCAATGCAACGGCAGGTTCACCTTGCCTGCATTCGGATCCGCTTTCGCCGCCAGCAACAGCTTCACATTCTCCGCCTGCCCCAGTTCAGCGGCGTAACTCAAAGCGGTGCGACCGCCGTCATCGGCGGCATCCAGGCGCGCCTTCGCGGCGATCAACGCTTCAATGGCTTTGGCATTTCGGCGGTTCATCGCAGCCGTGATGAGCGGCGTTTTTCCCTTGGCATCCGCAGCATTGATGTCCGCGCCATTGGCCAGCAACAGGGTAATCATGGCCGGGTCGCCCGGGTCGGAAGCGCGATGCAACGGCGTGCGCCCGTCCGAAGCCCGGGCGTTCACGTCGGCCTTGTGGGCCAGCAGTGCTTCGGCAACCGCCCGGTAACCGCGCTGGGCGACATCATAGAGCGGCGTCCAATCGGCATTGTCGCGGGCGTCCACGGCGGCATTCCGGCTGAGGAGCAACTCCACCATCGCCTTGTGTCCCGCCGCCGCCGCGACATGCAAAGCTGTCTGCCCATTTGACTTCAGGCTGATGTCCGCCCCGTGATCCAACAGGAAGGTCACCACCCGCAACTGTCCCTTGGCGGCAGCGGTAATGAGCGGGGTTGATCCGCCGGGGGTGGACTTGGATGCGTTGATGAGGTCCGGGCTGTTCTGGATCATCGCCTGGATGCGGCGGATTTCAGTTTCCTCTTCGTCCAGCACGGCGGTGATGGCAGGGGAAGATGCGGAAGGCGCGTTGGTCATGCTCACGAGCGAGGCCCGGATCTCAAGAGCTTTCATCAACGCCGAAATCCGCTCATCAATTTTATCGCGGAGCGATTTCAACGAAGCCTCCTTCGCCTTCACGTCGGGATGGTCAGGGCTGTATGAGAGCGTGAGCCTCGCCCATTCGGCTTCCGTCTCCGCTTCTCGATCAATCAGCCGCGTCAAACTCGAATCGGGCAGAATTGTGGGAATCACTTGTCGTAGTTCGTCACGTGAAAGGCCTTTGAGTCGCTGGAGGAGCAAAGCGTCGTTCGTCGGCTGAACGTTAGTTGCTGGATTGGCCGGTTCGCGTGTTCCTGGCGCTCCCATCCCCGCGAGATTCTGCTGGCTGAGTTTGGCGAGCGTGTCTTGGTCGGTGAACTCGCGGAGGATGCGCTGGTAGAACGCGGCGGCTTCGTTGGTCTTGCCGAGCTTTCGGTTCACCTCGCCCAGCCGGAAAATCGCCGTGGCCGCCAGCGCGCGGTTCTGATCGAACTGCTTGGCCACTTTTTCGTAAGACTCAATCGCAGCGGGTAGATTTCGATTCGCCTCCTCTTCGAACAACCCGGTTTGCAGCGCGGAGGAAAGCTCATTCGACGCGGCGCGAACCGCGAGAGGCAGCAATGCCAAGACGCAAAGGAGGATTGTCACGGCCCGCAGGAACCCACCCCCGGCCCCTCCAGGGAGGGGAGCTTGATTTGCGGAAGCGCGCTGATTGCAGTTCCCCTCCCGGGAGGGGTTAGGGGTGGGTTGCTTCGTCGTCTTCATAGATTCCTTCATGCGTTGAGTGTCCCGGAAAAATCCCCGCGAGTTGTCATGGCGATGCAAAGTTTTGAACCATCAAGGTAGGGCGCGTCACTCCGTGCGCGCCGTTGTTCGGCTGGCGGGAATCGGCGCGCACGGAGTGACGAGGAAAG
>JADMIO011624595.1_pt1 | contig 45209 bp, 41 predicted proteins | sample 8958161 | NCBI WGS metagenome assembly JADMIO01 (sample SAMN16585339, study PRJNA669376) | soil metagenome | isolation source: Crop rotation soil | place: USA: Cullars Rotation, Alabama | collected 2011
CGCGACTTCAAGTCACGTGAATTCCAAGCTTCGGATCCCACTGTGCTGGAAAGTCGGGTCGATCCCTTTGCACGCATCGATCAGCCCGCGCACCGCGCTCACGCTCTTGTCGAACATCGCGCGCTCATCCGGATTGAGCGCGATTTCCACGACACGCTCGATCCCACCCGCGCCCACAATGCACGGCACGCCGACATAGAGATCGTTGAGCCCGTACTGGCCGGTCAGGTTCGCAGCGCACGGCAAGAGCCGCTTCTTGTCCAAGAGATAGCTCTTGGCCATCGCGATCGCGCTTTCCGCCGGTGCGTAATAAGCCGAGCCCGTCTTCAGCAGGTTCACGATTTCAGCGCCGCCGTCGCGCGTTCGCTGCACGATCTGGTCGAGCTTGGCTTGCGTGGTCCAGCCCATCTTCACCAGATCCGGAAGCGGAATGCCGGCGACCGTTGAGTAACGCGTCAGCGGCACCATCGTGTCGCCGTGCCCGCCGAGTACGAATGCGGTGACGTCCTCAACTGACACTTTGAATTCCTCGGCGAGGAAGTAGCGGAAGCGCGCCGAGTCGAGCACGCCCGCCATGCCGGCGACCTTATTGTGCGGAAGTTTCGAGAATTGGCGGAACGCCCACACCATCGCATCGAGCGGATTGGTCACCACGATCACGAACGCGTTCGGCGCGTGCTTGGCGATCCCCTCGCCCGCCGCCTTCATGACCTTGAGATTGATGCCCAGAAGATCGTCGCGGCTCATCCCCGGCTTACGCGGCACGCCCGCCGTGATGATGCAGACATCAGCGCCGGCGATGCCTTCATAATCGTTCGCGCCCTTGATCAGCACATCCTTGCCGAACACCGGGCTTGCCTCATCGATGTCGAGCCCTTTGCCCTGCGGCACGCCCTCAACGATGTCGAACAGCACGACATCGCCTAATTCCTCGCGCGCACAAACGTGCGCGAGCGTCCCGCCGATCATGCCAGAACCGATGAGAGCGATCTTCTTGCGGGCCATGGGAATGCACTCCGGAGAATCGGGGGAAAATCGCGCGTGGTGTAGCCCCCTGCAAGGGCCAGCGCAACGCGACCATTCAGACTAGTGGGACGGCGCCTGCGTGTTGATCAGCTGCATGACCCAGGCGCGCACCGCCGCGTCGCTCCAGGGTCCGCTATAGGCCACGTCCGGCGTGTAATACTCAAAGGCTCCGCGACCGCGGCCCAGCATCATTTTCTGCGCAAACGCAAAGCGCGCCTCTCCCGAAGGCAGCGTCTCGCTGCGCACGTCCGCCAGGAGCCCATCCGCCGACGTCGGCGCGCCGATCAGCTGTACGCCTGGTATGCGCAAAGCGATGTCGGCGAAGTCCAGGCACGCGCTGGCGCAGCTGCCGTTGGAGAGCACATAGACGCGTGCTGCAACGGGACTAGTTCCGCCCTGCGGCCGGCGCTGCGAGATGCCGCCGCCAGCGACCGAAGCATCCGAGCCTTGCCGCCACGTCGGTTCACCGCGCGACAGCGCGCGCGACAGACCACGCAACACTTCCCGCGACCACGCATTGGCGCGCGTGCTCGAGGTGCGGCGACGCTCGAGTTCGTCGCCAATGTCCTGCTGATACGCCAGATTGCCCGCTGAAGCGCGCCACAACGCGGCTCCGCCCGGATTAGGCAGCGGCATGTGCGAGACGTACTCCGCACCGAACACCGTCCGCGCCAGCTCTTGAGCTGCGTCCGACGATCCGCCCGTATTGCCGCGAAGATCGATGACGATGGCCCGGCCGTTTCGAATCTCCGGATGGATCTCGACTTGATGCAGCACCGTGCCGCTTTGCGCGCCAGCCGCGAATGTCGGCGCGCCAACCCACGCCACGCCCGGCGTCGACGTATCAAGCCCCACCACGGCGGCAGGTCCCAGCCCCGCGTCAGAGAACGCCAGATTGAACGCGCCAGGCGGATTGGGCAGCGCGCGCCAATTCAACGTCACAGTGCTTGTCGCAACACCGGTGCGGAATACGCAGGCATGCGGCATGTCCGCGAACGGATTGCCCACGTCCAGGAACAGACGCGGCGCCGCACGACGGCGTGCTTCAGGCAACCGCGCATTGACCACGAACGCGTAGACGTTGCGCTCGAACAGAGCATCGAGCGTTTGCCCATCGCAGGACAGAATTTCCGCGCCGACATCGGGAACAGCAGCGTCAGCGCTATCGCGCCACGACACCTGAAATGCATCGCCCTGGCGCGTGACGATGAACCCCGGCCAACGTGGCGCCGGCAGCGATTGCAGCAAAGAAAGACTGAGATGCGAATCGTGGAAGCCGTTCACGTACGCCGCGAGCGCGTAGAAATAGCCGGCGCGATTTTCGACATGCGGTACACGCGCCTGCGCTTCGGCGTAGCCCTGCGTGAGCCACTGATCGTAAGTTGGACCCGCAGCGCCTGCGCCGATCGGGGTATCGGCGGAGATGATCGCCTTGATCGCGTCGAGGTCCTGCGCGGTTGCGGCGCGCCATTGTTCCGGTGTCGTGGGCTGGGCGAACGCTGAAGCGCTGAACGCAAACGCTGCAAAACAGAGAGCTGCGAGCGCGCGTCTCATTTCTTGATGCACAAGGTGATGCCGTCGCCGATCGCGACGGTCACCGCATGCACGCGCGCATCTCCGCGCATCTTCGCGGCCAGCGCGCGAAGCGCGACCGTATCCTCACTTGTGTCCTTCGGATCAGCGACAGCGCCGCCCCAGAGCATATTGTCGAACAGCATCAGCCCGCCAACACGCAACAGCTTCAAGCCAGCTTCGTAATAGCCGTCGTAGCCGGTCTTATCGGCGTCGATGAAGCCGAAATCGTATTGGCCGCCCTCCCCCGCTTTGAGACGCGCCGCAAGCGTTTCGGTCGCGGGACGCAGCTCAAGCTGGATCACATTCTCGACGCCCGCTTCGCGCCAATAGCCCCGCGCTTTGGAGGTGTAGTCCTCGGACACATCGCAGGCGAGCAAGCGCGCATCGGCGTGCAGCGCTTGCATCTCCAGCGCAACCGCGAGCGAGGAATAGCCGGTAAACACGCCGACTTCGAATGCGCGCCGCGCGTTCACCAGACGCGCCATCAGCCGCATGAAATCAGCCTGTTCGGAGCTGATCTGCATCGCGCTGTTGCTCAGGCGCTGCGTTTCCTCCCGGCAGCGCGACAGCACGGGATGTTCCGGCGGATTGACGCCCTCGAGGTAGGCGATGATTTCGGGTGTCAGGCCAATGGATCGGGACATGGCCCCAGTCTAGGCGAGCCGCCTCAGATCCTCCACCAGATCTGTCCGTTCCCAAGAGAACGCGCCTTCATTGTCCGGCTGGCGGCCGAAATGGCCGTATGCCGCGGTGCGCGCATAGATCGGGCGATTGAGCTGCAAATGCGTGCGGATGGCCCGCGGCGTGGCGCCGCCGATCATCTCCGGCAGCGCTTTTTCCAATTTGGCCGGATCGATTGTGTCGGCGCCGTGCAGGTCGACATAGAAGCTTGTCGGGACAGACACGCCGATCGCGTACGAAATCTGCACCGTGCATCGCTGCGCCAGCCCAGCCGCGACGACGTTCTTTGCGAGATAGCGGCAAGCATACGCCGCCGAGCGATCAACTTTGGTCGGATCCTTGCCCGAGAAGGCGCCGCCGCCATGCGGCGCTGCGCCGCCGTACGTATCGACGATGATCTTGCGCCCGGTAATGCCAGCGTCACCGTCAGGACCGCCGATCTCGAAGCGTCCGGTTGGGTTCACCATCCACTTCGTTTTCTTGGTGATGAGTCCGTCCGGGAAAATCGGAAGCACGTAAGGCTTCACCAGATCTTCCATCCGCTTGGTGGTGTAGCTCGCTGTTCCCAGCTTTTTCTTGTGCTGGTGGCTCACGACAATCGCCAGCACTTCAGTCGGCTTGCCGTTCTCGTAGCGAAGCGTGACCTGGCTTTTCGCATCAGGTTCGAGCTCGGGGCGCTCGCCGGAATGACGTACCTCCGCCAGCCGGCGCAGGATGCCGTGCGAATATTGCAGCGTCGCCGGCATCATCTCGGGCGTTTCGCTGCACGCGAACCCGAACATGATGCCCTGGTCGCCGGCGCCTTCGTCCTTCTTGCCGTTGCTATCGACGCCCTTGGCGATGTCGGCAGATTGGCCGTGCAAATAATTTGAGAAACGGGCCTTCTGCCAATGGAAGCCCTTTTGTTCGTAGCCAATCTCCTTCACCGCCTGGCGCACTTTCGGCTCCAGCGAGGCGATGATCTCCTTGGTGTATTTCTTGTTTTCGGGCTTCGAACCGCCCGGGCGCCCTGCGCGGACCTCGCCGGCGAGCACGATGCGGTTGGTGGTCACGAGCGTTTCGCAGGCGACGCGGGCTTCCGGTTGTTCGGTCAGGAACGCGTCCACGACTGTATCGGAAATACGATCAGCGACCTTGTCGGGGTGTCCTTCCGACACGCTCTCGCTGGTGAAAACGTAGGAAGATCTCACGCTCGGATTCTCCGCCCCCAAAAGAACCGCCCGTCTTAAGGAGACGCGGGGACGGGCGCAATCGGCGTCTATGCGGCCTTTTCAGCCGCCCTCGGCGAGCGCCCTCACCAGCTCCACCACCCGGCGGCGCACTTTTTGGCTCTTGATCGAGGCAAACAGCGAAATCAGCTGCATGCCCTCGGGCGTCGAAAGCGCGTCATGGATGAAGCCCTGCTCTTCGTCGGAAGCGCCTTTGCCGCGGTGCGGTGCGATGCCCTCGAAGAACCGGGCCACGGACATGTCGAGCGCGCTGGCGATGTCGTAGAGCCGGCTCGCCGCGATCCGGTTGACGCCCTTCTCGTATTTCTGGACCTGCTGGAAGGTTACGCCAAGTAATTCCGCCAGCTTTTCCTGGCTCATGCCGATTTCGAGACGCCGAGTACGGACGCGCTGACCCAAACGTCTGTCAACAGCGTTCGCAGCGCGCTCGTCGTTCATACTGAATCCCTCCCACGCAGCGCGCGCGCCGGCACAAACCTTAGAGTTGCAATGAGTGCAACCAGTAGAACGGACAACAACTCTCGCCAGATAGGGAGTGTAATTTCTATTGCCGGAGGGTTAAGCGCGGGGGGAAGCTGCGCTTCGGCGTAGTTCACGCCAGGGCGCGTTTGTCGAACGACGCGACCGTACGCGTCGATGATGGCTGACACGCCCCCGGACGCAGACCGCGCCATGGGAAGCCCCTCCTCGATCGCGCGATAGCGCGCCATCTGAAAGTGCTGCCAAGGCCCCGTGAACCAGCGAAGGTCCCCAAACCACGCATCGTTGGTCACGCTGACGATCCAGCCTGGACGCTCAGCGCCCCTGGGGATCATGCCGGGGAAGATCGCTTCGTAGCAGATCAGCACAACGGCTGGCGGCGCGTCGGGAACGACAAGCCGCGTCGGCGCCGGACCAGGGTCGAACCCAGCGCCAATCTGCTGCAACGGCTTCAGATTGAGATGCTGCAACACAGACCAGAGCGGGATGTATTCGCCCCATGGCACCAAATGATGCTTGTCGTAAACCTGCGCCACGCGAGGCATGCCGCTGACGCCGTCTATGATGGCGGCGGAATTGAAATACGCGATGCGCCCGTCACGCGCCTCACGACGCGTCACGCCGGCGATGAGCACGCGGTCGCCAAGGCCTGCGCCAAGAGCGCCGAGAAACTCAGGGTTTTCCAGGGTGAAAAAATTCACCACCGGAATGGCGCCTTCGGGCCACACCAGCACCTGCGCCTCGCTCTGATCAGGCGGGCCGCTAGCGTCGAGGTACAGGCTCAACACGCGCCACTCCTGGTCAGGGCGGTTTTGCCACTTCTCCGCTTGGCTTAGGCCCGCATCAGCGACGCGAACAATCGGTTGGGCGCCTGGGGGATCGACGCGGGCGCCCGCAAGACGCTGCTCGCCCCACCCCCACAACATGCCCAGAACAAGCCCTGCCGCCACCATCGGGGCAAAGCGCCAGCCGGCGCTGAACCGCCGATCCGCGATCGCGGCCGGCGCTGCTGCGACCAACAGCGTGATCGCGGTCAGGCCGTAGATCGTGACGAGCGACGCGATCTGCGAAACCGGCTCTCCCGGGGTCCAGATGTAGCCGGGCAGCAGCCACGGAAATCCGGACAAGATGTTCCCGCGCAGCCATTCGGTCAGTGTGATCGCCACAGCAAAGATCGGGATGCGGCGCATATCATGCGTCCAGAACACCATCGCAACCGCGCAACCGACCGCCCAGAACGGCGCAAGGCCAGCCGAAAGCGCGAACGCGGCGGCGACGCCCGGCGCCAGTCCCCACGTCTGCGCATCAACCAGGAACGCCGACGCGATCCAATAGAAGCCGGTGACGAAGTGCCCGAGGCCGAACCAAAACCCGGTCGAGAATGCTGCGGAAAGCTTACGCGGCTTGCGCGAGGCGGCGTCCAACAGCCACACCAGCACAACGATGGCTGCGCCGTAGGCGAGCGCGAAATTGAACGGCGCGTGGCCAAGTGTAGCGAGCGCGCCAGACGCAAACGCAAGTAGCGCGCGAATCCAATATCCGCGCGCGGCAAACCACAATTCTATGCGCGATAATGGCGCGTCAGCTTCCGCCGCAGCCAACCCTCGTCTCTCCGTACATGAGCCCGCATTGAGCGCGGGCAGCGGTGTGCGTCAACTCAAGCTTTCCGCGCACGCGGCCTTTCGACGCGCACTGCCGGTTCCTCCGGGGGCGTTGCAACTTGCGCCTGCGTCCGCTTGATGCGGATGCGTTTGACGCGGCGCGGATCGGCGTCGACGATTTCCACGTCGAAACCAGCGGGATGATGCAGGATTTCACCCCGTTGCGGCAGCCGGCCCGCCAGTGCCACCGCCATGCCGGCAGCAGTATCAAACTCGTCTTCGTGGTCAGGCAGCGCCAGGCTCGCACCCAGCATCTCGTGCAACTGATCGATGCCAGCGCGGCCCTCGGCTTCGTACCAGCCCGCACGCTCCTGCACTAAAGCTGCGTCGATATCGTGCTCGTCGGCAATGTCTCCGACGATCTGTTCGACGAGATCTTCCATCGACACCAGACCATCAGTGCCGCCGTATTCATCGACGACGAGCGCCAAATGAATGCGGCTCGACTGCATCTTCAGGAACAGAGTCGAGAGCGTCATCGAAGGCGGCACAAACAGAATGTCGCGCTTGATCCGAACCAGCATGCGGTCAGTAAACTTAGCGCGCGCCTCCCCTTCCTCATCCGGCGCGATCAACGCCATCACGTCGCGCACGTGCACGAAGCCCATCGGGTCGTCGAGCGTTTCACCATAGATCGGCAAACGCGAGTGCTGGCTCTCCGAAAAGATCCGCGCTGCTTCACCCAAGCTCGCGGAAGCTTCGATGCCGACAATGTCGGCCCGGGGGCGCATCACGTCGATCACTTTCAAAGCATCGAAGCGCGCGGCGCGAAGGATCATCTCCTTGTGTTCGACCACCTCGCCGCGATTTTCACTGTCGCGCAGCGCCTCCTCGACGACCGAAGCCGGCGTCGCCCCTCTGCGGGTCAGGATGCGGATAACGCGCAGGATCGGGTTCCAGCGCTTGCGAGACGGAGGCTCGGCGTCTTCAGCACTCATGAGAGGCGCGTTAACTCCTCCGAAGTCTCACGCGTAGGGATCGTCGATCCCCAGCGTCGCCAAGATGGCGCGCTCACGCGCTTCCATCGCCTCGGCCTCAGACTCGGTTTGATGATCATAGCCCAAAAGATGCAAAAAGCCGTGCACGACGATATGGGCGGCGTGCGCGTCGAAGCTCTTACCTTGAAATTGCGCTTCTTCGGCAATGGTTTCCGCCGCCATGACAATATCGCCAAGGAACCCGTCTTCGCCCCCCGCGGGCGGGAACGAGAGCACGTTGGTGGCCCCCTCCTTGCCACGGAACTGACGGTTCAGATTGGCGATCGAGGCGTCATCGCCGAGCAGCAGCGCGACCGCCCCCGACTTGCCCTCATGCGTCGCCGCCGCCGCCAAGGCCTCTGCCAGACCGTTCTCGTGACCGCGCCAGAGCTCCGATTGCCCGACAATGTCCACTTCCAACTCGGCCATAGTATCAGCCTCTGGCGCCCTCATCGCGGTGATACGCTTCCACGATGTGTGCGACGAGCCTGTGACGAACCACGTCCTGCGAGGCGAAGCGGATGACTTCGACGGCGGGAAGATTTTCCAAAATGGAGATGGCGTGCGCCAAGCCGGACTGATCGCTGCGCACAAGATCAACTTGGCTGGGGTCGCCCGTGACGACCATACGCGAGCCTTCGCCTAAGCGCGTCAACACCATCTTCATTTGCAGCACGGTGGCGTTTTGCGCTTCGTCGACGATGACAAACGCGTTCGACAATGTGCGTCCGCGCATGAACGCAAGTGGCGCAACTTCGATCTGGCGCCGTTCGCGGCGCGCCTTCAGATCGGCTTCGCTCATCTGGCTGCGGAACGCGTCCCAGATCGGCTGCAGATAAGGATCGACCTTTTCCGCGAGGTCGCCCGGCAAATAACCCAACTTCTCGCCGGCTTCGACAGCTGGACGCGTCACGATGATGCGATCGACGCGCTCTTGCTTCAGCGCTTCCACGGCGGCAGCGACCGCGAGGTAGGTCTTGCCCGTTCCGGCGGGACCGACACCGAAGATGAGGTCGATGGCCTCGTCGCGGAGCGCTTCGACATAATGCACCTGCCGCGGCGTTCGAAGCGTGAGGCCGCCGAGTTGCGGCAGCGTCATTGGCCCCTGCCCTTCGCGCGGTCCCTCTGAGAACGAGATCGCCGCAAACACTTCGCCTTCGCGCACCTTGCCCTTTCGGCGCGCAAGGTCCGCGAGCGCGTCGACGATGCGTTGCACGCGCTCGAGATCCGCTTCGGTGCGCGCGCGCACCGTGAGCTGATCGCCGTGCGCATCGAGCGTTACGCGATAAGCCGGCTGCCCACGCGGGGCGTTGGGATCGCGGAACGCCTCCTGGATGTGCGCCAGATGGCGGTGGAGCGGTCCAAACACGGCTTGCGCGACGCCGGCCTCCGCCAGCGTGATCACACGGGTGTCTTCGTCGTTGCGGGTTTTGCTCACGCGACCGCCATGGCGTCAGCGACGCCGGTGAGAGAGTTTTGCGAGGCTGCGATGATCCGCACCGGCACGATATCGCCGACGCGTGCGGCCGCATCATCGAAGTGCACGGCCTGCAGATAAGGCGAGCGCCCGTGCTTTTGCCCAATCTTGCGGCCTGGACCCGCCACCAGGATCGGCAGCGTCTCGCCCACCTGGCTCGCATTGAACGCGCGCTGCTGGGTTGAAAGCAGCTCTTGCAGGCGCGCCAAGCGCTCTGCTTTCACGGTCTCGTCGATCTGAGCATGCATGGCTGCTGCCGGCGTTCCTGGACGCGGCGAGTATTTGAACGAAAACGCCGACGCGAACCCAACCTCGCGCACCAGCGCCAACGTCGCCTCAAAATCGCTCTCCGCTTCACCCGGGAAGCCGACGATGAAGTCAGTCGAGAGTGCGATGCCGGGTCGCGCGGCGCGAAGGCGCGCCACGATATCGCGATAGTGCGCACTGTCATGCTTGCGGTTCATTGCCTTGAGAATTCGGTCCGAACCTGATTGCACCGGCAGGTGCAGGTACGGCATCAGTTTGGGTTCCGTACCGTGCAGTGCAATCAGCTCATCGCTCATCTCTGTCGGATGCGAGGTGGTGTAGCGCAGGCGCTCCACGCCTTCGATCTCCGCCAGCGCCGACAGCAGGCCGGCGAACGAAGCGCCCCCATGATAGGCGTTCACATTCTGCCCAAGCAGCGTGATCTCACGTACGCCCTGCGCCGCCAGCGACCGCGCTTCGGCAAGCACGTCGGCGATGGGACGCGAATATTCCGCGCCACGCGTATAGGGCACGACGCAGAAGGTGCAGAACTTGTCGCACCCTTCCTGGATCGACAGAAACGCCGTGACGCCATCGGCGGCGCGCGCCGGGAGCGCGTCGAATTTTTCTTCCGCGGTGAAGTCCGCAGCTAGGCGTTCGCCGGTCTTTCGCGCGGCGCGTGCGATCAGTTCGGGAAGCTTGTGATAGGCCTGCGGCCCGACGACGAGATCGACCGCGGGCGCGCGCGCCATGATCTCTTCGCCTTCGGCTTGAGCGACACAACCGGCGATCACGATCTTCATGTCCGCGCCTTCAGCGCGGCGGCGCTCTTTGTGCGCCTTCAGCCGACCGATCTCAGAATAGACCTTTTCGGTCGCCTTCTCGCGGATGTGGCAGGTGTTGAGCACCACAAGATCAGCGTCGTCCGGCTTGGTCACGGGCGCATAGCCCAGCGGCGCTAGCACATCGCGCATGCGCTCGCTGTCATAGACGTTCATCTGACAGCCGTAGGTCTCGATGAAGAGGCCCTTCGGCGCTCTTTGGGCCTCTTTGGGTGGCGCTTGGGTCAATGTCAGCGCTTCCCCGCCTTGGCCTTGTCGTCGAGCGGCACGCCGTAAAGCTCGAGGCGGTGATCCACGAGCTTGTAGCCAAGACGGCGCGCGATCTCCTGCTGCAGCCGCTCGATTTCCGGATCGACGAATTCCACCACCCGCCCGGACTTCATGTCGATCAGATGGTCGTGGTGCGCTTCGGGAACCTCTTCGTAGCGGGAGCGGCCGTCACGGAAGTCGTGCCGTTCCAGAATGCCGGCTTCCTCAAACAGGCGCACCGTCCGGTACACCGTCGCAATGGAGATGCCGTGATCGACCGCCGACGCGCGGCGATGCAGTTCCTCGACGTCGGGATGGTCATGGCTTTCCGAGATCACGCGCGCGATGACCTTGCGCTGCTCGGTCATCCGCATGCCCTTCTCGACGCACAATTTTTCGATGCGATCCATACAATCCTCTGGAAGGTCAGAAATTTAGCCCGCCGCGATCATGGCGTCCAGGCAAGAGGCTCACACTTGAGGGCGCGGCAGCGTCCGCTTGAGCACCAGCGCGTCAACCGCGCCGCCCTCGCCCATGTAGTAGGCGTTGCGCCGACCGGCCTCTTCGTAGCCAAGCTTTTTGTAGAGCGCCCGCGCGGCCACGTTGGTCTCGGCCACTTCGAGGTGCACGGTCGACGCGCCGCGCACGAGGGCGGCGACGTTGGCCGCCGTGACCAGGCTCGCGCCAACGCCCTTGCGGCGCGCCTCCGGCGCGACCGCGAGCGTCAGGATCTCGGAATCATCCGCCGCCGACCAACCCATCACGAAGCCCTGCAGCTTCTGTTGCTCCCGAGACAGAATCGCAAAGACCGCGGAGTTCTCCAGGAGGCGCGTGATGGCTGGCGCATCCCAGGGCTCATTGGGAAAGGCGCGCGCGTGGAGCTCTGCTAGCGCATCGGCTTGATTTGCGTCCGCCTGTTCGATCACGCGCGCCCTCCCGCAATGGTGACATGCGGGGCGCGCAGGTAGAGCGGCGCAGGCGGATATGACGACGGTTCAAGGCGTGCGGCGCGCCGTGCTAACGCCGCCGCATCAGGCACGCCCCCCGTGACAATCGCCTGACCGTGTGCAGCGAACAACGCTTCGTGCTCCCCGCGTTCGATGGCGCGCGGCGCAATCAGCGGCCGGCCATTGTCATAGAGTGCGGCATAGCTGGCGCCGGGCGTTTCGATCAGCGCAGCACGCAGTCCTGCCTCTCCTTCCTGCAGCGCCAGCGCTTCGAGTGTGCAAATGCCGAGACACGGTCTGTCGAGCGCGAGCGCCAACGCACGGGCGAAGGAGAGTCCGACGCGAACGCCGGTGAACGAGCCAGGCCCGCTGGTGACAGCGACGCGGTCAATCGTGTTGAAAACAACGCCCGCAGCTGCGGCGGCCTCGCGCGCCATCGGCGCCAAGCGCTCAGCCTGTCCGCGCTGCATCGGTTCGCTCAGCGCCGCGCGCACAGTCTCGCCCTCGGCAATCGCGACCGAGCAGGCATCCAACGCTGTGTCGACGGCGAGAACGATCATGCACTAAAGCCGGCGCAATACCGGCTCACACCACTTGCTCCACCCGGTTCACTTCGGGGACGTAGTGGCGAAGCATGTTTTCGATGCCTTGCTTCAAGGTCAGCGTCGATGACGGGCAGCCGGCGCAAGAGCCGCGCATATTGAGCTTCACCACGCCCTCGTCGTGATCCCAGGAATGGAACGTGATGTCGCCGCCATCTCGGGCCACCGCAGGGCGCACGCGCGCTTCGATGATCTCCTTGATCTCGCGAACGATGTCGGCGGCTTCACCTTCGTAGGCGATGTCGGCTTCGTCGACGTCAGTGGTTGCGCCCGCCTCGAGCAACACAGGCGCGCCCGACGTGTAATGATCCATGATCGCCGCGAGCACGTGCGGCTTCAGATGCGGCCATTCGATCGCTTCCGCCTTCGTCACGGTGAGAAAGTCGCTGCCAAGATAGACGCGTTCGACGCCGTCGATCTCGAACAAAGCGTGCGCCAGCGGCGAGGCAAGCGCAGCGTCCGCATCGGAGAAGTCCCGGCTGCCGGAACCGAGGACGTCACGGCCCGGAAGAAACTTCAGGGTGCGCGGGTTCGGCGTGGATTCTGTTTCGATGAACATCAGCGTCTTTCTTGAGCTCAGGTGGGACCTGCGCACGGCCCGGTCAAGCCGAAGGCGCCGCTCCAGGGGCGGGCGGACTGAGAGAAAGCGAGAAGGTTCTGACCTCCTCCTTGGTGAGCTGGCCCGGCACCACCACGACCGGCACCGCACGACCGCCCAATCCCTGCCCTTTCGCCAGTGATGACACGAGAGGGCCAGGACCGCCCGCGCCGGCGCCAGACGCCAGCACGACCAACCGAATACCCACGTCGTCGTCGAGCAGCTTTTTGATCTCAGGACGCAGTTCGCCCTCGCGGATCACGGATTGCGGCGTGATCCCGCACTCCGCCCACATCTCCGCCGCGAAGCGCTGAGTAAGGCTCTCGGCGGCGGCATGGGCCTGACGCTTGATCTCCTCAGAGATCGCGGCCCACGGCGCGGGCTCCGCCGGCTCCACAACGCGCAGCATGACCAAACGCCAGCCTGCGTTCTTGGCCAGTAACGCCGCATACGTCAGCGCCGCCGGAAATTCCGGGCTCTCATCCGCGACGATCAGGCAGGCGAAATCGCCATTCATCCCCGTGATGCTGGCCTAAAGCGGTTCCCTCGACAAGCGATTGCGCCTCGGCAACGTGGTTAACGGGGCGAACTCAAGCGCGCCAGAAGCCCACGATCTCCCGAACTTCGGCCATCACCGGCGCGGCAATGGCGCGCGCGCGCTCGGCGCCGTCGCGCAGGATCGCATCGAGCGCAGCGCGATCCGCGCTCAGACGATTGTACTCCGCAGCGATCGGCGCGAGCCGTGCAACGAGCACCTCAGCCAGCGCGGGCTTGAACACACCGAAGCCCTTGCCGCCAAATTCCGCGAGCACGTCGGCGCTGGTCCCGCCGGTGGTCGCCGCATAGATGCCGACCAGGTTTTCGACCTCGGCCCTTCCCTTCAAACCTTCAACCGTTTCCGGCAACGGCTGGGGATCGGTGGTCGCTCTCTTGATCTTGTTGGCGATCGCGTCGGCGTCATCGGTCAAATTGATGCGCGCCATGTCCGATGGATCGGACTTCGACATCTTCTTCGTCCCGTCGCGCAGACTCATGATGCGCGCGCCGGCGCGCTGAATCATCGGCTCCGGCAGGGGGAAGAACCCTTGCGCATTGTAGTCGTTGTTGAACTTCTGGGCGATGTCGCGCGAGAGCTCGATGTGCTGCTTCTGGTCTTCGCCCACAGGCACATGCGTGCCCTTGTAAACAAGAATATCGGCCGCTTGCAGCACGGGATAGTCGAACAACCCAACGCTCATGCGTTCGGCGTCTTTGCCGGCCTTGTCCTTGAACTGCGTCATACGCTCGAGCCAGCCCATGCGCGCCGTGCAATTCAACACCCACGCCAGCTCAGAGTGCTCACGCACCGCCGACTGCGCGAACAGGATGGAGCGCTTGGGATCGAGCCCAGCCGCGAGGTACGCAGCAGCGACATCGCGCGTGCGCTGCGCCAGCTCTTTCGGGTCCGGGCCGGTGGTGATGGCGTGCAGATCGACGATGCAATAGATGCAGTCGCTATCGTCCTGCATCGCGACCCAATTCTTCAGCGCGCCGAGATAATTGCCCAGATGCAGCCCATTGGTCGGCTGCATGCCGGAGAACACGCGCTTCGGCCCCTGATAAACGGGCGGCGGCTGGTCGGACATCGGGGTACTCCAGAACAAGATTGAACGATCGCGCAGCACGCGCGGTGAGGCGCTAGCTCAGGCCCGCCATCGTCCAAGGATCATCTTGCTCATTGGGGCTTCCTATCAGGCGTCCAAGCCGCCCGGCAAGCCGCCTCCTCCGCCTGGGGGACCAGGCTCGCGACGGAGCGACGCGCGAATTTCCCGGATCGAGACCGCACCGAAGGCAAGTGTCGCGATGCAATAAAGGACGAACCCGCTGAAAGCGACCACCAGAACCGCGATCTCCTTGTGCTGCATCACCTGCGCCAGCCGTGGGTACTGCCATGCGCTAACCGCCACGAACGCCGTCAGCACCGCACACGCAAGTCCAAGCCGAACCAGCCGCCGACCAAGCCCCGCGCCCACCCGGTACGAGCCCTCCCGCGCCAGCGTCGAGGCAAGCAGCGTGACATTCAGCCAGCCCGAGAGGCTGGTCGCGATCCCGAGACCGATCACGCCGTCAATGCCGATACGCGGCAGCCAGAAGAACAGCGTCGCCCCGAGCAACGTGTTCACGATCACCGACGTCACCGCATATTGCATCGGCCGGCGCGTGTCCTGACGCGCAAAGAATGGCGGCGTGAACACTTTCGCCAACACGAACGCTGGCACACCCCACGCAAATTGCCGCAGCACTTCCGCGGTGCGATGCGCATCATCGTGCGTAAAAGCGCCGCGCGTGACCGTCGCATCGATGATGAAATACGGCGCAATCAGAAATGCGATCGCCGCCGGAAGCGTGAACGCCATCGAGATGCCGATGGCGTCGTCCATCGCCGCACTGGCGCCCTCTTTGTCGCCCGCCACGTGCAGCCGCGACAGACGCGGCACCAGCGCCAGCCCGACCGCTACGCCGATCAGCCCCAGCGGCAATTGATACAGACGATCCGAATTGTAGAGCGTGGCCCGCGCGCCCTCGTCCGACCCCGTCAGGAATTGCGACACCAGCGTGTTGATCTGCGTCGCGCCGCCGGCGAGCGCGCCGGGAATAGCGAGCCACAGCAATTTGCGCACGGCCGGCGTAAGTAAGGGCCACCGAAGACGAATGCGCGCGCCGAGACGGTTCGCTCCCCACCACAGCAGCCCCGCTTGCAGGACGCCCGAGATCGTCACCGCAGCTGACACCCACAGCGCCGCCGCCTGCGGATTGGGCGCAAGCACCAACGCAGTGATCGTGCATACGTTCAGCAATGTCGGCACGCCGGCCGAAAGCGCAAACCGCCCCGCCGTGTTCAGCACGCCCGACAGCAGCGACGCCATCGTCATGCACGCGAGGTACGGCATCGTGATCTGCGTCATCAGCGTGGCGACGCGCATCACTTCGGGATCATCCAAATACGCCGACAACAGCCACGGCATCAGCCACGGCATCGCGAACTGCGCGGCGATGCAGAACAACGCGACCACAAGCAGCAGGTACGACATCGCTTCCGACGCGATCCTGTCGGCGCCCTCTTCTCCGCTCTCGGCCCGCTCCTTGGCGTAGATCGGCACAAACGCCTGCGCGAACGCGCCTTCCGCGAACAAGCGCCGAAACAGGTTCGGAAACATCAGCGCCGTTGCAAACGCGTCCATCAGCGGCCCCTGCCCGCCAAACTGCGCGTTCGCCACGAGATCGCGCGCAAACCCGAGCACGCGGCTCGCCAGCGTCAGCGATGTCTGCACGAACGTATTGCGGGCAAGCGACATGATGTCCCCGGGATCGGCGCGGTTCGAGCCTCTAGCGTGAGTCTCGCCGCAAAGTCTGATTCAATCCTGCAAGAAGCGCGTAAATGTCGCGCTCACCCGGTCGGGATTGTTTCCGCATTTATCGTGCAGTCGACGCCCGCGCGACCGCCAGCGGCTGACGCGCCGGATCGGCTGGCGCTTCCGGTTCGGCCGCCCGCAGCACCGCCTCGAGCTCGCGTCGCACCCGCTCGATCACATCCGGATCGCGGATCTGTCCCCCGTCCGCGGCCTGTACATAGAAAACGTCCGACACCCGTTCGCCATTCGCGCCGATATGCGCCGACACAATCGAGATCCGCGCCGCCGCAAACACATGCGCCAACTCCGCCAGCAGGCCCGGCCGGTCGCGCCCCGACGCTTCGATCACGCTGGCGGCCGGCGTCAATTCGTTGTCGAGACGCACCCAAGGCTCGATCGCAAACGCAGCCGTGCGCCGTGACGGCTTCTTCAGCGCGAGCAGCGGATGATCCTTCTCCGCTGCGCGTTCGAGCCGCCCGATCAGATTGTCGAGCGCGCTCTCATCATCGAGTCCGAACGGCAAACCTTCCGTCGTCTGGATCGAGAATACGTCGAACGCCACCCCGCCGCTCGTCGTGTGCACGCGCGCATCCGCAATGTCAGCGCCCGCCGCCGAGATCGCCGCGGCGAGACTGGCGAACAAGCCCGGCCGATCCTGCGCATAGACCAGCAGCTCCGTGACGCCCTGCGAAAGCCGGGGCCGCGCCGCGACCTGCGGCATCACGTGGCTCCGCCGTGCATCGAGCACTTCGCGCGCATGCCACGCCAGCGCATCCGCATCGTGATTGAGCCAGTACCCCGCTTCCAGCGTGTCGAACCATTCCGACAGAGCCGCGCCATCAGCGCCGAGCTCAGCGATCAGCGCTTGCTTTGCCTCTCCCGCAATTTCAGCCAGACGATCGCGCACCACGCCTTCATCCGAACGCCCGCCGTGCAGCGCCGCTTCGGTGAGACGATAGAGATCGCGCAGCAACTGGCCCTTCCAGTCGTTCCAAACGCCCGGACCAACCGCGCGAATGTCCGCCACCGTCAGCACCAGCAGCAGCCGCAAATGCTCCACATCGCCCACCATCTTGGCGAATTGCATCACCGTGCGCGGATCGGTGATGTCGCGCTTTTGCGCGGTGTCGCTCATCTCGAGATGGTGACGCACCAGCCAGCCGATAAGATCGATCTCTTCCTCGGGCAGCCCCAGACGCACGCCCGCCTCTCGCGCGGCCTTCTCCCCTTCGATCTGCTGATCGCCCGCGCCTTTACCGGTGTCGTGCAACAGCATGGCGAGATAGAGCGCGCGGCGATTGATGATTTTCGGGAAAATCTCGGTCGACAAGGGATGGCGTTCCTTGTGCACGCCCTTCTCGATCTCGGAGATGTAGCCAACCGCCTGCAGCGTGTGCTCATCCACCGTGAAGTGGTGATACATGTTGAACTGCATGCGCGCGACGATGCGCCCGAACTCTGGCAGGAAACGCCCAAGCACGCCCGCTTCGTTCATCAGCCGAAGCGCTGCCGCCGGATTGTGCTGCGAAGTCGCCACGTCGAGGAACGCGGCGCGCGCTTCGGGATCGCGGCGCACGTCGCCATTGATGCGTTTCAGCTTGCGCGACGCTTCGCCCAACGCCTCGGGATGCACGTCGAGATCGCGCGCGTCGGCGACTTCAAACAGACGGATCAGATTGACCGGCTCGTCGAGCACGGTGTCGTTCTCCACCGACAAGCGTCCGCCCTGAACCCGAAACCCGGGCGCGACCAGCGGGACTTGCGCCGGCTTTGAAGCCGGCAGGAAGCGCTGCAGGCCGAACGGCATCGGTTTGGCTTCGACGAGTTCGAGCTTGGCGCACAATGTGCGCGTCAGAGCGCCGACCTGCTTCGCCACCAGGAAATAACGGCGCATGAAACGTTCGACGGCGTGCTGGTTGGCGCGCATGCCGTAGCCCATGCGCTTGGCAAGCTCAGGCTGCACATCGAACGAGAGCCGTTCTTCGGCGCGACCGGTGACGAAGTGCAAATGGCACCGCACCGTCCAGAGAAACTCGAGCGCGCGCCGGCAGGTGTGCCAATCTTCCGACGTGAACACGCCCGCACTGATATAATCAGTGAGCTTGGTGAAGCCGTAGCGGTGCCGCGCAATCCAGAACAGCGAGTGCAGATCGCGAAGGCCGCCCTTCCCTTCCTTGATGTTGGGCTCGACCATGTAGCGCGACGCACCGGCTCGGAGGTGGCGCTCGTCACGCTCCTTCAGCTTCGTTGCGATGAACGAGGCGTGCGTGTGCTCGACGACTTCCTGCTGGAAGCGCTTCTCCAGCTCCTTCGCGAGCGTCTCGTCGCCGGCGATGCGCCGCGCTTCGAGCAGTGCGGTCTGGATGGTGTGATCTTCTTTCGCGAGCTTCACGCACTCGTTCACGGTGCGCGACGCGTGGCCGACCTTTAGCCCCATGTCCCACAGCATGTAGAGCATGTACTCGGTCACGCTCTCGGCGAACGGCGTCTGCTTGTAGGAACGGAGAAAAAGCAGATCGATGTCGGACGATGGCGCCAGCTCGCCTCGCCCGTAGCCGCCTACCGCTATGAGCGCGAGGCGCTCGCCCGCTGTTGGGTTACGCGCACGAAAGATATGCGTCGTCGTGAAGTCGAACAGAGCGGCGATGACTTCGTCTGCCACTTTTGCAAGCAGGCGCGCGACCGCGAGACCATTGTCGCCTTCCTCGAGACGCTCCTTCGCGATCATTCGGCCGCGAAACAAAGCATGGTGCAAAAGGTGCAGCGCCTGCTTGCGTAAACCCGTCTCGTCGCCGACATGCGCCAGCGCAGCTGCACTTAATTGTGCGCGCAGCCGTTCGCCATCGACCACGTGCTCGATGCGGGCTGGCTTCAATCGCTGCGGCATTATCGGAAAAAACTCTCCGTTTCGGGGAAGTTACGCCACCTGTTACACCCAAGCCACGCTGTTTGGCGTTGCATTCCGAGGTCGTTGCATATGAGAATTTGGTAAAGGCGCATCCTGAAACTTGCCTCATTTCGCGGGCACAGCCAAAGATGGCTCCGCGTCGCCTCTAGGTGAACTGGATCCGCGACATCCGGGTGCGTTTTGGGTCTGCCGGGCGAACAGGAGCTGGGTGAATGGCGAGCAAGGGCCGTACGGTCAGATTCAATCCGGTCGACGACGATCACGTCGTGACCGATCACCCCGACCGCACCAACCGGCTCGAGGCGCTCCAGGACAAGAACCTTGCGGTTCGGATCCGGAGCGAACGCTCAGCTTCTTATTGGTTTGCCGCCAGCCTCTGGGGCATGTCCGGCCTGATCCTCGGCGCTATTTTGGGAGCGACGGCCATGTTCACGGCTCTGCGCGCTTCCGTACCGGTCGCGGCCGACGCCATGAACATTGCGGTTGCGCAAGAACGCGGACGTCAGGCCGTCGAAGATCGCCACAACGGCGCGCAACCAACGTCGCCAGAGCAAGCAGCGCCCTGAGTGCTGCTGTTCAACCGACCTAGCTCTCTTCCCGCAGCGCTTTGAGACGATAAAGCGCGTCTAGCGCCTCGCGCGGCGACAACACTTCCGGATCGATTTCAGCGAGCGCTGCTTCGAGCGCTGACGGGGCGTGCTCCGCCATCACCTGCGCGAACAGCGGCAATTCGTCGATGATCTCCATCCGCGCTGATCCGCCCGAAGCTTCCAATCGCGCCAGCACCGTTTTCGCCCGCTCCACCGCGCTTTTCGGCAAGCCCGCCAGCTTCGCGACCTGGATGCCGTAAGAGCGGTCCGCCGGTCCTGGTGCGACTTCGTGCAGAAACACGAGATCGCCTTTCCACTCTTTGGCGCGGAGATGCGCGTTGGCGCCCGCTTCGAGACGGTCGGCCAGACGCGTCAGCTCGTGATAGTGCGTGGCGAACACCGAACGGCAGCGGTTCGCCTCGTGCAGATGTTCCGCAACCGCCCACGCGATGGCGAGCCCATCGAACGTCGCTGTGCCGCGGCCGATTTCGTCGAGCACGACGAGCGCGCGCGGCCCCGCCTGGTGCAGGATCGCGGCGGTCTCGACCATCTCGGTCATGAACGTCGATCGTCCGCGCGCAAGGTCGTCGGAGGCCCCGACGCGCGCGAACACCCGATCCACAACGCCAAGCCTGAGCTTCTTCGCCGGCACGTACGCTCCGGCTTGCGCGAGAATGGCGAGCAGCGCGATCTGACGAAGATACGTGCTCTTGCCCGCCATGTTCGGGCCGGTGACCACAAGCACCCGCGGGCCGGCTTTTCCATCCGCGTCCAAACGGGCGTCGTTGGGCGTAAAGCCCTGTCCTTCCCGCCTTACGCCCTCTTCCACCACAGGATGGCGCGCGCCCTCTGCAAGCAGCGCGGTCGTCGCATCGATTTCAGGACGAACGGCGCGTGCTTCTTCCGCCCACTCCGCCAAAGCCGCCGCAACGTCGAGCGCGGCGAGCGCGTCAGCCGCAGCCCGAATATCGATCTCCGCTGCTGTGGCCGTGGCGGCAAATTCGCGGAACAAGGCAAGCTCGCGCGCCAGAACAGCATCGCCGGCCCGCGCGATCTTCGCGTCGAGCTCCGCCAGCTCCGTCGTGGTGAAGCGGATTGAGCCTGCATTGGTCTGGCGGTGAATGAAGCGCGCCGTGTGTGGCGGCGCCATCAGCGTCTCCGCCTGCTTCGAGGTCGCGTCGATGTGATAGCCCAGCACGTTGTTGTGCTTGAGCTTCAAGCCCGCAATGCCGGTCTCTTCGGCGTAGCGCGCCTGCAAGCCGGCGATTACCCGTCGGCTGTCATCGCGGAGCGCGCGCGTCTCATCGAGGGCGGCGTCGAAACCGGGCGCAATGAAACCACCGTCGCGCGCAAACAACGGCAGATCGCTCCCCAGTGCGTTGGCCAGTGTCTGCGTCAGCGCGGCGCTCGCGCCATGCTTCACCAGGGAAAGCGCGTCGCAGCATTTTGAAACCTGCGCCGGCGCTGCGCCGCCGACACTAATGCAGATGGCGGCGGCCCGGTCACCCGCGTTCAACCCATCACGCACCTGCGCCAGATCGCGCGGTCCGCCGCGATTGAGAGCGAGCCGCGTGAGCGCGCGGGCAAGATCGCCGGCCGCCTTGAGTTCGCGGCGCACAGCCTCGCGGCGCGGACGATCGTCGAGGAAAAACGAAACCGTATCCAACCGCGCTTCGATTTCTGCGATGTCAGTCAGCGGTCGGGCCAGCCGCTCCGCCAACAAGCGCCCGCCTGCCGCCGTACAGGTGCGATCGATGCACCCGAGCAGCGAGCCCTCGCGGCCGCCACGTTGGGCGCGATCGATCTCAAGCGCGGTGCGTGTGGCCGCGTCGATCGCCATGAACGCGTTCTCGGCGTTGCGCCTTGGCGGCGCGAGCCTTGGCGCAGCACCGGCCTGGGTCAGCTCAACATAATCGAGCACCAGGCCGATCGCGGCCATTTCCGCCGCTGAGAATTCCCCGAACGCGTCGAGCACCGCGACCTCGAACAGTTCTTTGGCGCGACGCGCAGCGGCCTTCGCGTCCGCTTTCACATTGGGTCGAAGCGTCAGCGTCGCCCCGCACCATGTTGCGGCTTCATTCAACGCAGCGCGGCTTGCGTCCGCTTCCGTCGCCAGCAACTCAGCAGGCGCGAGGGCTGCGAGTTCTTCACTGACGCGATCGAGTTTCAGCACCCGCGTCTCGAACGACCCCGTCGACACATCCGCCCAGGCGAGCGCTGAGCCCTCCCCTGCGATCGCGAACGCAGCGAGGCGATTTGCCGCGCGTGCGTCGAGCAGACCTTCCTCCGTCAGCGTCCCGGGCGTCACCACACGCACGACGCCGCGCGCGACAATTGATTTCGAGCCGCGCTTCTTCGCTTCGGCGGGATCTTCCAGTTGCTCGCAGACCGCGACCTTGAAGCCCGCTCGAATCAGTTTCGCGAGGTAGTTCTCGGCCTGATGCCAAGGCACGCCGGCCATCGGGATCGGCGCGCCGTCGTGCGAGCCGCGCTGTGTCAGCGCAATGCCAAGAGCGCCCGCCGCTTTTTCCGCATCCGCGAAGAAGAGCTCGTAGAAGTCTCCCATCCGGAAGAACAGGAGCGCCTCCGGATGGTCGGCCTTGGCCGCAAGATACTGCGCCATGAAAGGCGTCGCTCGCGCGGCGGGAGTCTTGGGAGGCGAAGAAGAATCGTCCACGCACTAACCTTAGCCGGCCTTTCCATTGACGGCGAAGGGCCCATCGCTAGGGTGCCGCCTCCTTCTTCAGCACCAATCCCCCTCCATGGCCGATCTCAAACGCACTTTCACCGATGATGAAGCGCTCGCTTTCCATCGCGACCACCCGCCGGGCAAATTGTCGATTACGCCGACGAAGCCGATGGCGACGCAGCGCGATCTGTCGCTCGCGTATTCGCCGGGCGTCGCCGCGCCCGTGCGCGCCATCGCGGAGGATCCCGACAAGGCGTACGACTTCACCGCCAAGGGCAATTTCGTCGCAGTGATCACCAACGGCACCGCGATCCTGGGGCTCGGCAATCTGGGCGCCATGGCCTCAAAGCCGGTGATGGAAGGCAAGAGCGTTCTGTTCAAACGCTTCGCTGACATCGACTCGATCGACATCGAAGTGACGACGCAGGACCCGGAAGAATTCATCACCACGGTGCGCAACATCGGCCCCACCTGGGGTGGCATCAATCTCGAAGACATCAAGAGCCCGGAATGCTTCATCATCGAGAGCCGTCTCCGTGACGAACTCGACATTCCGGTGTTCCACGACGACCAGCACGGCACGGCGGTCATCGCCGCAGCCGGTCTGATCAATGCGTGCGAGCTGACTGGCCGTAGACTCGAAGACATCAAGGTCGTCGTGAACGGCGCTGGCGCTGCCGGCCTCTCTTGCATCGCGCTTATTCGCCAACTCGGCGTCAAAGCCGAAAACGTGCTGGTGTGCGACTCCAAGGGCGTCGTCTATCAGGGCCGCACCGAGGGCATGGACCAGTTCAAGGCTGCGTATGCCGTCGACACCAAGGCGCGCACGCTGATGGACGCCATGAAAGGCGCCGACTGCTTCATGGGCCTGTCGGTCGCCGGCGCCGTCTCGAAAGAGATGGTCAAGGCGATGGCGAAGAAGCCGATCATTTTCGCTATGGCCAATCCCGATCCGGAGATCACGCCGGAAGACGTTCACGCAGTCCGGAAAGACGCCATCGTCGCCACCGGCAGGTCGGACTACGCCAACCAGATCAACAACGTCCTCGGCTTTCCCTACATTTTCCGCGGCGCTCTCGATGTGCGCGCGCGCACCATCAATGAAGAGATGAAGGTGGCCGCCGCACGCGCGCTCGCGGCGCTGGCGAAGGAAGACGTGCCCGACGAAGTCGCCGCCGCCTATCACGGTCGGCAACTCAAATTCGGGCCGGAATACATCATCCCTACCCCGTTCGATCCGCGGCTCATTTCGACGGTGCCGCCGTTCGTGGCGCAAGCGGCCATGGATGCGGGCGTCGCCCGCAAGCCCATCGCCGACATGGAGGCCTACAAAGCGAGCTTGGCGCAGCGGCTCGATCCCACCGCCGCCCTCATGCAGCGCGTGCAGAATTCCGTGCGCCGCGCCGCGAAACCCAAGCGCATCGTCTTCGCCGAAGGTGAAGAGCCATCCGTGATCCGGGCCGCCTACGCGTTCCAGGAACTCAATCTGGGCGAAGCGATCCTGGTTGGCCGCGAAGAGAACGTGCTGCGGAACATGCAGCTCGTCGGCGTCCCCGAGAGCGCGAAGATCAGCGTTGTGAACGCGCGCCTTTCCGATCAGAACCCGGTCTATACGGACTATCTCTACAAGCGCCAACAACGCTTCGGCTATCTGCAGCGTGATGCACAACGGCTGGTGAACCAGGACCGCAACGTGTTCGCAGCGTGCATGGTAGCGCTGGGGCACGCCGACGGCATGGTCACAGGCGTGACCCGCAACTACGCGACCGCGCTCGATGATGTACGCCGCGTGGTGGATCCCGTTCGCGGCGAACGCATCATGGGCATGACCATCGTGCTGTTCAAAGGCCGCATGCTGTTCATCTCCGACACCGCCGTCGCGGAGTTTCCCGAGGCCCCCGAGATTGCGCAGATTGCGTTGCAATCCGCCGCGTTCGCAAAGCAGTTCGGCGCCACGCCCCGGCTGGCGCTCCTGTCGCACTCGACCTTCGGCAACCCGACGATGGAGCGCTCAGAGAAGCTGCGCGCTGCCGTGTCGATCCTCGATCGGCGCGAGGACATCGATTTTGAATACGAGGGTGAGATGAACCCAGAAGTCGCGCTCAACCCCGATGCGCGGCGGCTCTATCCGTTCTCTCGCCTCTCCGACACGGCCAACGTTTTGATCATGCCGGCGCTGCATTCGGCTTCGATCGCGACGGGCCTCCTCGCTGCGGCTGGCGGCGCAACCGTCATTGGCCCGGTGCTGACCGGCCTGCACTGCCCGATCCAGATCGCCCCGCTCGGCGCAACCGTCTCGGACATCGTCACCTACGCGACGATGGCGGCGTTCCAAGCCGCCGACTAGGCGGCGCAATTTGCCGCATCAGCTTCACCGGATCGTGCGCGACGCCGCCGCCGCGCAGGCGCCAGCCTAACCTCCTTATCAAAGGGAGGCGGGGATGCGGTTCGTGGTGGCGTGCGTGTCAGCACTTGTGTTGTCGGCCTGCGCGACCAGCATGTCGCCGCCGCCCTCATCTGCCCGCGCTGTGGTCGAAGCGAAATTCGCAGCGGTCAATCGCCACGCTGTCGCCGATGTCGTCGCGCTCTACGCGCCAGACGCACGGATTACAGCCTCGGACTTTTGCGCGCCGCGCCAAGGCCGCGCCGATGTCGAGCGCATCTACACCGGCATCATCGCCGCGATACCCGACGTCAGCGCCGACGTGCAGGAATATGTTGTCGACGACAATCGCGTCGCCGTTCGCTTCGTCGTGCGTGGGCACATCGGCGCGACCGCAATCGCGCTTCCGATCATGGATTTTTTCACTGTCGAGAAGGGGCTGATCGTCCGCGACGACGGCATCTTCGACAATCGCGGGCGGCCCTGTTCGCCGTGATTATGCCGGCGTCGTTGCCGGCTTAGGCGCGCGCCGCGCCGCCAGTACAAAACACAGGATCAGCGCTGGAACGCAGATCGCGCCTGCTCCAATATAGAACATGGCATAGGACTGCATCAGCGTGTTGCCGGCCGCAGTAAAGCCATCCACCACGGCGCCAGAATAGCCTTTTAGGAATTTTCCGAACAGCGTGTAGACCGAGCTCAGCAGCGCGTACTGGGTCGCGGTAAAGCCCAAACTGGTCAGGCTCGACATGTAAGTTACGAGCGCAACACCGGCGAACGCGTAACAGAAATTGTCGGTGGCCATCGCGAAGGCGAAGAGCCGCAAATCAGCGCCATAGATTGCAACAAGCGCATAGGCGGCGACACCAATGCCCTGCAGAATAGCGCCGAGGATCAGCGTGCGCGCAAAGCCGAGTCGTACTGCACAGAGCCCACCTGCCGCGATGCCGATGATTGAGGCGATCAACCCGACCGAGGCGCGAATCCCGCCGACCACGTCCTTCGGCAAACCGAGATCGGAGTAGAACGGACCAGCGACAGGACCGATGACGAATTCGGGCAAGCGGTAGACGCTGATCATCGCCAACATCACCAGCGCCCAAGCGCCGTGCGCGCGCATGAAGGCAAGCAGCGGACCGATAATGGCGGTGAAGATGCTTTCAGGCGCCACCAGCCCCGCCGCCAAACCGCAGAGCAGACAGGGCCAGAACATCGGCGCGCCGCCGATCAGATCGTGACCTGACACCGCGCCATAAAAAGCCGCCACGATAACGGCGCCGATCGCAGCCAGCCCCACAATCCAGACAAAGCGAAGGCGCGCAAAAGCAGCGACCGCGCAAAGCCCGCAGATAGCGGCGAACGCGAGGCCAACTTGCGATGCCGCCGCCGGGTCTGGATGCTCGCCTTCAAGGAAGGCTGTGCCGCGGGTCATCCCAAACGCCAGCACAGCGGCCAACAGAAACAGCACCGGACCGGCATAGGTCCGCCACGGCCCCACGGTAGCGCTTGCGCCTTGCTTCGTCGTTGTCGGCGCTTCCGTTCGCGCAGGCTCAGGCGTGCGCAGCGCAGCGAACAACCCGACGCCCATCAGCAGCGCCATAACCGAATAGGAAAGCGGCCACCCGAAATTCTGCGCAAAGACCAGAATAAGCGCGTCGGTTACGAGCAACGCACCGCGATAGCCAAGCTGGAAGGCGGACGTCACAAGGCTCTGCTCGTCGGCGTCCGGGGTGGATTCAATACGCCAAGCGTCCACGGCGATGTCTTGCGTCGCCGATGCAAACGCAACCAGCAGTGCGAACGCACCGATCGTCGCAAGACCGCCCGGGCCGTGCGGGCCAAAGACAGCCATCAGCAGCAGGCCTACCGCGACGAGCAATTGCGCGAACACCGCCCAGCTGCGCCGCCGCCCGAGTTTGCCGAGGATCGGGAGTTGCAGACGGTCAACGAGCGGCGACCAGAACACTTTGAAGGTGTAAGCGAGGCCCACCCAGGAGAGGAACCCGATCGCGGTCAGCGTCGTGCCCTCGTCGCGCAGCCAATAGCCGAAGGTTGCGCCCGTGAGCAGGAACGGCATGCCGGACGAAAACCCGAGCGCGAGCATCGACGCGACGCGCGGGTTCCCCAGCGCCATGACAGTTTCCCGCAAACCATGTCTCTTGGCGGCGGGCGTGGCGGAAGCGGTCATGGGGACCCCTGTCTCACGAAAATCGCACTAAACGGTGGCGGACTTCCCAGCTGCCGTAAAGCGCGCTGCGACGGCAAACAATCTGGCTGCGTCGATTGGTTTGGTGATGAAATCATCCATGCCGGCGCTCAGCGCACGCGCCCGCTCCTCTTCGCCAGCATCGGCGGTCAACGCAACCAATGGCGCGCGCGAGACCGGCCCATCGAGCTTGCGGATGCGCGCTGCGGCGGCGAAGCCGTCCAGGCGCGGCATGCGAATGTCGAGGAGAATGAGATCATAGGGCGCAGCCGCTGCTGCAGCGACCGCCTCCTCGCCGTCATGAGCCACGTCGACGACGCAGCCTGCCCGCGTGAGCAGCGTGCGCGCGAGCAGCGCATTGATCGGATTGTCTTCCGCCAGCAGCACGCGCATGCCCTTCAGCATTTGCGGCATGTTGGCGTTGATTTGCGGCGTCTCTGCTGGCGCAGCGCTCGCGTCGGTGCGCCCGAGCGCCACCTTGATCCGCTCCGCCAGCGAACGCCGGCGCGCCGGCTTCAGCGTGTAGTGTTCAACGCCCGCCGCGCGCCAATGCTCGATCAGCTCGCGCTCTTCCTGTGGCGCCAGTGCGATCAAAGCTGATGTCTCGGCCTTGAGCGCTGCAATCTGTTCGGTGCTGAGCGCGTTCTTGCAATCGACGACGATCACGTGCGGATCATCGCCGCGCCCCACAAGCGATGCGTTCATGGAGGCGAGATTGGCCGCGATCGCCGTCGCCATCAGCTTGGAATCGCACAGCACGCAAACCCTGATGCCCGCAAGCGACGGCGGACCGACCCCGCCCGTCGTGCGTGGCAGCGGCAGCTCGACCCAAAAGCTCGCGCCATGGCCAAGCCGCGAGATCAACCCCGCCTCGCCGCCCATCGCGCGTGCAAGCTTCCGCACAATCGCGAGCCCAAGCCCTGCCCCGCCGTGACGGCGCGCGACACTGGCGTCGGCTTGCGCAAATTCCTCGAAGATCAGCGCCTGCTTCTCCGGCGCGACGCCCGGCCCGCTGTCGCGAACCGTAAAGCGCACGCGCTCTTCCGACACCGCCGCCAAATCAAGCACCACGCCGCCGCTCTCAGTGAACTTCACAGCGTTGCCAGCGAGATTGAACAGGATCTGACGAAGCCGTCCCTCGTCGCCAATCACCCGCGTCGGCGCGCCCGCGCGCACGACGACAGCGACTTCCAAACCCTTGCCATGCGCCTTCGGCGACAGCAGCTCAGCCACGTCCTGCATCGCCGCTTCCGGATCGAACGGCGCCGATTCCAGCGCTACCCGCCCCGCCTCGAGGCGCGAGTAATCCAGAATCTCCGTGATCAGATCGAGCAGCAACTCACCCGACTGCCGGATCGCGGCGACATAAGTCTGCCCTGCGGGCTCAAGCTTCGACTGCCCAAGCAGACCCGCCATGCCGAGTATGCCGTTGAGCGGCGTGCGCAGCTCATGCGTCAGCGTCGCAAACAGCACCGTCTTCGCCCGAGACGCCTCTTCAGCCGCACGCGCATGCCGCGTGATGTCGCGCGCCACAATGAGGCTCGATCCATCCGGCAGATGACGCTCAATCCACTCAAACCGCCGCCCATCCGGCGAAGGCGCATCGAAGCGTCTCGTGTCGCCCTGAAACGCCGGCGGCTGCACCCTCCCCCACGGCGGCCGCTGCGGCCCGATGGCTTGGCGAAAAGCTTCCCGAAACGCCGCATTGGCTTGAAGCAACGCACCGTCCGCCGCCAAAATGGCGGTCGGGTCGGGGTGGGCTTCGAACGGGTCGAAGCCGTGCGTAACGGCGGGAACAGCCACCGCCCGATCAAGCGCGGACGCGGTTAGCGCCGGATTAAGACGGCGCTCACGAAACCCGCGCCAACCCGTCTTGATGCTCGGCGCCCGCCCATTGCCGCTTCAGGCTCAACGCTTCGGCGATATGGATGCGCTTCACCGCTTCTGCGCCATCAAGATCGGCGATCGAGCGCGCCACTTTCAGCGTGCGGTGATAGGCGCGTGCTGAAAGCGAAAGCGTCTCGGCCGCTTTGGACAGAAGCGCCGCGCCCGGCGCATCGGGTGCGGCAACCTTTTCGAGCGAATCGAGATCCAGCGCCGCGTTGATCCCCAGTCCGCGCTCACCCTGAACGCCGCGCGCGTGCAGTACGCGGTTCGCAGCTTCCGCTGTGCCCTCGACAGGCGACGGCAACGCCAGATCCGCCGCCGTTACGGGCGGCACGTCGAGTTGAATGTCGATGCGATCGAGCAGCGGTCCCGACAGGCGCGCCTGATACTCCGCCGCGCATCGCGGACCACGCCGGCACTTGCCCGCGCCCGGCCCGCCGCCGCATCGACACGGATTCATCGCCGCGACGAGCTGGATGCGCGCGGGATACGTCACGTGGTGGTTCGCACGCGCGATCATCACCTCACCGGTCTCGAGCGGTTGCCGGAGCGAATTGAGCGCCTGCGGTGTAAATTCCGGCAGTTCGTCCAGAAACAGCACGCCATGATGCGCAAGGCTGATTTCGCCCGGTTTCGCGCGCAATCCGCCGCCGACGATGGCAGCCATCGATGCAGAATGGTGTGGCGCGCGATAGGGCCGCGTCCGCGTCAAACGCCCGCGCTCGAGCAGTCCCGCCACCGAATGGATCATGCTGACTTCAAGCAATTCCTCGCTCGACAGCGGCGGCAGAATGCCCGGCAGCCGCTGCGCCAGCATCGATTTCCCCGAACCCGGCGGTCCGACGAACAGCAGATTGTGTCCACCCGCCGCCGCGATTTCGAGCGCGCGCTTGGCTTGCTCCTGACCCTTCACATCGCGAAGATCCGGTACGGCTTCGCCACTGATCAGATCGCCCCGCTCCGGCGCCTTCAACGCTGAGCCGCCGCGGAAATGGTTCACCAGCGCGATCAGCGATGGCGCCGCGATCACCTCCCCGCCCGCCCACGCCGCTTCCGCGCCGCACGGTTCGGGACACAGAAACGCCGAGCCCATCCCAAGCGCCGCCATCGCCGCCGGCAGCGCGCCCGGCGCCGGCGCGAGCGATCCGTCGAGGCCGAGTTCGCCGAACGCGACGACATTGTCCATCGCATCGCGCGGCAGCGCGCCGATCGCAGCCATCATCGCGAGCGCGATCGGCAGATCGTAGTGCGTGCCTTCTTTGGGCAGGTCCGCCGGGGCCAAGTTCACGATTACCCGACCGGCCGGAATAGCAAGTCCGAGGCTTGCAAACGCCGCGCGGACGCGTTCGCGGCTCTCCGCGATCGCTTTGTCGCCGAGGCCAACGATGATGATTCCGGCTTGGCCGCCGGCGATTTGGACCTGGACGTCGACCCGGCGTGCTTCGAGGCCGGAAAACGCGACCGTAGTGGCGTAGGCGCACATGCTCATGGGAGCCCCGTCTTTATCCACAAGACAGGGGTTATTTTGTACAGGATAAGAACAAAAAGGCAACAACAAACGAACAACCGAAACGATCGGTTGTGGAAAGCGCAATTCTACTCACACACGCAGAGCGGGTAAGCGAAATCTTTCGCGAACTCAGAAGCTTAGTTGCGGGTCGAGGAGAGGTTCACGCCCGGGGCCGAAGGCGTGAATTCTGAGCCAGCGGGCTGAGGCGCGGTTTGGAATTCGGGCGTCGGGGCTTGCGGCTGTGCGTACGCGAGGTTTGGCCCCCGCGCGCGGACTTGCATGAAGGAGACGACGCGGCGGACGCCTGGCGTGGTGCTGGCGATTTCGGCGGCGCGCTGGAGTTCAGCGTCGGTGCGCGCGAGGCCCATCAGGTACACGCTGCCTTCGAAGGTCTCGATATTGATGTTGATCGAGCGGACGTTACGGCTGGCGGTGAAGCGCGTGCGGATCTGCGCCGTTATCCACTCATCGCTGGCGTTACGGCCAAAGCTGCGCGACGGGCCGACGACGATCTCGTTGTAGACATTGTGGATGCTGCGGACGTTACGGGCGACCAGTTCGGCGGTCTGCTTGTGCGCATCGCTGGGCGCAGCGCCAGATAGCAAGAGATTGCCGGCGGCCACTTCGACGTCGACTTGCGCGAAGCCCTGCGCGTCGGTTGCCAGGAGACGCGCCTTCACTTCGTTCGAGGCGATCGAGTCATCGAGGCTTTCACCGAGCGTACGATCCTGAAGCGCCATAGCGCCGACGCCGGCAGCGCCCGCGGCGATTGCGGTGACGCAGCCGCTGGACAGCGCGCAGGCCGTAAGGGCCGCAAGGATGGGCAGGACAGTCCGCATGGCGCGGAGTGTGGCCTGCGATTGTTTCGCTTCGCTTAACGATATGGAATTGTGCGCTCGGCGCTGCCTTCCCAGAACGCGCCGCGTTCATGTCTTGGCAATAAACTGACGCCGACCACGATCAGATCGTAGCGCATGGGCGCATTGGTGAGCCGCCACCGGCCCGCAAGCACGACGCCAGCGCGCATGATCCGATCCTGGCTTCTGGGTGAAATGGCGTTGGCGCCAAGCTCCATGCTGGAACGCGCTTTCACCTCCACCATGACGAGCACGCCGTTCTTCAAGGCGGCGAGATCGACTTCGCCGAACGGCGTCCGGAGCCGTTGGCCCAGGATGCGATAGCCTTTGCACATCAGATAGAGCGCAGCGATGAGCTCGGCCGTGCGCCCGCGCCGCTCCGCGGCCTGACGCCGCCCGCTCACGAGCGCTCGCCTTTGAGTTCGAGCGCGCGCGCATAAGCGCGCTTCCGGGGCACGCCAAACCGATCATGCGCTTCCTGCGCGGCTTCTTTCACGCCGCTGGCTTGCAGCGCCTGAACCAGAAATGCATCGAGCGCCTCGTCATCGAGTTCGGCCGCTTCGGGCGGAGGACCGACAAGAACAACGATCTCCCCTTTTGGCGCGCCGGCCTCTGCGTAGTGCGCAGCAAGTGCGTCGAGCGTGTCGCGGCGGGCTTCCTCGAACATTTTCGTGAGTTCGCGCGCCACCACGCCTTGGCGCGCGCCGAATACGCCCGCCATGTCTGCGAGGCTCTCGGCGAGGCGCGGACCGGTTTCGTAGAAAATGAGCGTGGCGCGCACGTCTGCGAGTTCTGCGAACACCGACCGGCGCGCCTGCGTTTTCGCCGGCGTAAAGCCTGAAAACAGAAATCGATCGCTCGGCAGCCCGCTCGCAACCAACGCTGCGAGCGCGGCGGATGCGCCCGGCGCCGGGATCACGCGATGGCCCTCCTCAAGAGCTGCGCGCACCAATTTGAATCCGGGATCGGACACCAGCGGCGTGCCGGCATCGGACACCAGCGCCACCCGCTCTCCCGCTTGCAGCGCTGCGAGAATCTCGCGCCGCGCCGCTTCGGCATTGTGCTCGTGATAGGAACCGAGTTTGACCTTCAGCCCATACGCATCGAGAAGCTTGCGGGTCACCCGGGTGTCTTCCGCATAGACCCGCTCCACGCCCGCCAAAATATCGAGCGCCCGCAAGGTGATGTCGCGGAGATTGCCAATCGGCGTGGCGACCACATAAAGGCCCGGTTCCAACGGTTTATTGGCCAATGGACGCCCCGCGCGAGCGCCACTAGGGTCGCGCCCAAATTCCGCCGCGGCGTCGTTGTCCGGCTCTTCTTGAGGCTTCGAGGGATCGCTCATGTCGCAGAGATCAAAGACTGTTGCGGGCGCTGCGCCAAGCTTGAAGACGGCTTCCGCCTTCGCGCTGGCGGCCGCCCTCGCCGCCTGCGCTACGACGCCAACCCCTTCCGGGCCGTCGGGTCCCCCGCCGCCGCAGGGAACGCAAGTCCAAACACGCGACGGCGTGACGCCGCCCTTCATGGCGGGCCGCCGGATTGTGCGCGTAGGCCTGCTGCTGCCGTTCACGCTGCGCCCTCAAGACGCCGCCTCGCTCTACAGCGCCGCCGAATTGGCGTTGTTCGATCATGGCGATCAGAACACGCTGCTCATTCCACGCGACGCCGGTTCGACGGAAGCTGACGCACAAGGCGCAGCGCGGGCGCTCGTCAATGACGGCGCCGACATCATCATCGGACCGGTTTTGCGCGAAGGCGTGCAAGGCGCTGCGAGCGCGGTGGCGGCGCAGCATATTCCGGTGATCGGATTTTCGTCCGACCGCACCGTCGCCGGCAACGGCGTCTATCTGCTGAGCTTTCAGCCTGAAGACGAAATTCAGCGCCTGGTGACGTTCGCGGCCAGCCGCGACATTCGCACCATCGCGCTGCTCGCGCCGGCCAACGAATATGGCCGCCGCATCGAACAGGCCTTGCGCGCCGAAGCGCAAGCGCGCGGGGTCACCATCACGCAAAGCGAACTCTACAATCGCACGGACGCGGAAGCTGCAGCAGCAGCGGGCCGCGTCGCCGCCAATCTGGGACCAACGCAAGCGATCCTGATCGCTGACAATGGCGGACCGCTCCGGGCCATCGGGCCTGCCCTGCTGCGCGCCGGCGTCAATACCGGCCGCGTGAAATTGCTCGGCACCAGTGTGTGGGCCGGCGAAGCACAACGCGAGCCAACGCTTGCGGGCGGCTGGTTCGTGGCCACCGATCCCACGGCGCGCACCGATTTCGCGGCGCGCTATCAATCGGCGTATTCACGCGAACCGACGCGCCTGGCGAGCCTCGCCTATGACGCAGTGTCGATGGCGGCCCTACTCTCGCGCGACGTCGGCGCGCAGGGCTACACCCGCGCCCAGCTAGAAAACAGCGAAGGCTTCCTCGGTTCGGACGGCATCTTCCGTTTCCGCTCCAACGGCTCGATCGAGCGCGGCATGGCGATCATGGAAGTGCGCCCCACCGGTCAAGTCGCGGTGGATGCCGCGCCGCGCCGGTTCACCGCGCCAGCGGGATAATCTGAGGCTCAAGCGGCAAGCTCAGCAGCGATCTGATTGGCGACAAGCCGCCCTGCGCGCGTCAAGCGCACGCGTCCGGCGGCGACGGCCACGAGGTTCTGCTCTTGTAGCCAGCTCAGCGCATCGGGTTTTATCGGCGCCCCGCGCAACCGCTCGACGGCTTCAATATTCAAGCCTTCGTCGGTGCGCAGGCCCATCAACAACATTTCGTCGGCATGCTCTTGTTCGCTCAAGCGGACTTCGCTGATCCAGCCGAGGCCGTTTTCACGCACCGCATCGATGTAATCGGACGGCCGACGTTGCGCCTCGCTTGCAATGCGAACGCCGTTGTTGGTGAGGCGTCCGTGCGCGCCAGGGCCGACGCCAATCCAATCGCCGCTGCGCCAATAGATGAGGTTGTGCCGTGACCGCGCGTCCGGCGAGCGGGCGTGATTTGATATCTCATAAGCCGGAAAGCCCGCTGCGTCGCAGACGTCCTGCGTTGCTTCGTAAAGCGCGGCGGCTTCCTCGGTGCTCGGCGCAACAAGCGCGCCGCGCGTTACATTGCGCGCAAACGCCGTCTCCGGCTCAATCGTCAACTGGTACAACGAGACGTGCTCAACGGGCAGCGCCAACGCGCCGCGGAGCTCATCGCGCCAAGCATCCACGCCCTGCCCTTCGCGGGCGTAGATGAGATCGAGCGACACCCGTGCGCCAGTTGCGGCAGCAGCGTCCACCGCCGCACGCGACGCCGCCGCATCGTGCCAACGGCCGAGCGCCTTCAGCGCTGCGTCATCGAACGCTTGGGCGCCGACGGAGAACCGAGTCACGCCGGCGGCGCACTGTTCCGCGAAACGCGCGCGATCTTCGGGATTGGCTTCCACAGTAATCTCAGCGTCGGCATCGAGGCCGAACGTCTTATCCGCTGCTTCGATGAGGCGCACGATCTCCGCGCCGCTGAGCAGCGACGGCGTCCCCCCGCCCAGAAACAGCGTCGATGCGCGCCGTTTGCCGAAGCGCGCGGCGTGCGCTTCGAGGTCCGCTTCGATCGCGGCGAGCAGAGGTGCGTTGTCGGCGCCGCGGGCGCGATAGACATTGAAATCGCAATAAGGGCAGATCGCTGCGCAATACGGCCAGTGCACGTAGATGCCGAACGCGCTCATCCCAGCGCCGCAAGCAGCTTCTCGAAGGCGCGGGCGCGGTGCGTCATCGGGAGCTTCTCGTCGTGCGTCATTTCCCCAAACGTGCGCGTCTCGCCTTCGGGCACAAACATCGGATCGTAGCCGAAGCCTTTGTCGCCGCGCGGCGGCCAGATGATACGCCCGCGCGCTTCGCCTTCGAAGGTCTCCGGCTCCTGCCCCGGTTCGGCGAGCGCCAGCGCACAGACAAAGCGCGCGCGAAAATCGGCTTGCGCGATGCCCTGCAATTCCGACCACACGCGCTCCATCGCTGCATGAAAGTCGCGATTGGGCCCGGCCCAGCGCGCCGAATAGACGCCCGGCGCGCCGCCGAGCGCGAACACTTCCAAGCCGCTGTCGTCAGCGAGCGCGGGCAAGCCCGAAGCGTTCGCTGCCGCGCGCGCTTTGAGTGCAGCGTTGCCAACGAACGTCGTCTCGGTTTCTTCGGGCTCTGGCAAACCGAGCGAGGCTGCGGAAATCGCGTCCACCCCGAGCGGCGCCAGCAGCGCGGCGATCTCGCGTGCTTTACCGGCATTGTGGGTCGCAACCACCAATCGTCCGCTCAGCCGGCTCATTCGTCTCTCCGGGTTTGACGCTTGCACACCTGCCCTATATCGTTTTTCAATAAAGATGTGACAGGGTCGCCGGATGTGCCGGCCGGATTTTCTATGCGCGCTTTAGGCAAAGGTTCGGTCGCCTCCGTCGTTAAGGCCGCACTTGATGTCGTGCGCATCGCGCTTTGGCTCGCCGCCATCGTGCTCGCCATCGCCGCACTCGGATACCTTGCATTGCTGGCGCTGACCGCAGCGGGCGCGATCGAGCCCGCCGTCGTCGGCGACCTCGAGAGCAATATCCGATTTAGTCCGGGCGTCGAGTATCCAGCCGCCGGCGGCAGGCTGGTGATGCTGTGGGCGATTGCGGTCGGGGCCATCGCCATCAGCGGCGGCATCATCATCGTCGGACGTTTGCGGAAATTGTTCGAAGGCTTCAGCTCGGGCGAGCCGTTCCGAAAGGAATACGCCGATCATCTCCGCGCGATCTGGATCACCATGCTGGTGGTCGAAGTCGCGCGCTATGCTTCGAGCGCCCTCCTCGCGGTGCTGCTTTTCACCATGCATCCGGCGGGAAGCGAACCGCACTACAATTTCCACATCGACCTTTCCACGTGGCTCTCGATCTTCGTGCTCATCGTGATCGCCGAAGTGTTCCGCGAAGGCGCGCGCATGCGCGAGGAGCAGGAGCTGACGATCTGATGCCGATCCGCGTCACTCTCGATCGCATCCTGCTCGAGCGGCGTATGTCGCTGACCGATCTGTCAGAACGCGTGGGCGTAACGCTGGCGAACCTGTCGATCCTCAAGACCGGCAAGGCGAAAGCGATCCGTTTCTCCACGCTGATGGCGCTCTGCCGCGTGCTCGAGTGCCAGCCGGGCGAAATCCTGAGCTACGAGCCGGAGGAAGGCGACGCGGCGCTGGAAGCCGAGAAAGAAGCGGCAGAGTAACCGCTTCCGAGATTACGCGTTGCGGATGCGATCCACGTACGAATCGATCGCGGTTTCGAGCACGGTGAGCGGCACGCCGCCGGTCTGCACCACCGCATCGTTGAAATCGCGGATGTCGAACCGCGCGCCCAGCGCATTGAACGCCTTAGCGCGAAGCCGCAGCAATTCGGTGTGCCCGACCTTGTAACCGCAGGCCTGGCCCGGCGTGGAGCAATAGCGATCGACCTCGCTGCGGGCAGCACCTTCCGCGCGTCCCGTCTGCTGCACCAGCGATTGGATCGCTTGCTCTCGCGACCAGCGCTTGGCGTGGAGGCCGGTGTCGACGACGAGACGCGCGGCGCGGAAGCGTTGCGCCTGCAGATAGCCCAGCCGTCCCCAGTGATCGCCGTCGTAGTAGCCGAGTTCGTCGACGAGCTGTTCAGCGTACAAAGCCCAGCCTTCGATGAAGGCGTTGAAGCCCATCAGCGACGTGATCAGCGGCAATTCGTTGTGATGTTCAGCAAGGTAGGCGCCCTGCCAGGCATGACCGGGAATGGTTTCGTGCGCGGTGAGCGTCGGCAGCGTCCAGATCGGCCAAAGCGCGGTGTCGCGGAGATTGATGTAATAGGTCGCCGGGCGCGAGCCATCGAGCGCGGCAAAATTCATGTAACCAAGCCCCGCGCCTTCCTGGATGTCGGGCGGCACGCGCTTCACTTCGACGGGCGCTTGCAGCGTCATTTTCGACATGCGCGTGAGCAGCGGACGCACCGCGGCGATCCGGCCTTCGAGATAGGAGATGATCTCAGCGCGGCCCGCATCGGTGTTGGGCTTCAGGAAGCGCGCTTCCCGCGTTGCTGCGGTCATGCGTTCGCCGACCGAGCCTTGCGTCATCCCCTGCGCTTTGAGGATCGCGTCCATGCGCGCATCGATCGCCCTGCCCTGCTCCAGGCCCATATTGTGGATGTCGTCGGCGGTGAGCGTCGTCGAGGTCGAAACCTTCAGGTGCCAATTGTAGTAAGCCTCGCCGTTCGGCAGCCGCCACACGCCGGCGTCGTGCCCGGCGTGCGTACGCGCAGCCCGGAGCGCCGCAAGCTGGCGTTCGAACGCGGGATAGATCCGCGTGGACACGATGCGCGTCGCGGGCGTCGCGAAATCACCTTGGATATGCGCCGCACGCGCGCGATCGGCGAGCGACTTCACCATGCCGGTGTCGGCGGCGTTCTGTTGGCGAAGCGCCGTCAGCTGACCGATGGCGTTGTCCAGGATGTAGTCCGGCGCGACGACATTCTGAGCGGTGTCGTGCTGGACGCGCGCGGTCTCAGCGTCGAGCTGATGTGCGAAGGCTTCGAGGCGCGCGAGATAGGACTGACAATCCGCGCGGGTTTCGATCTTGTGCTGCGAGTTGAGAAACTCGGGCACTGAGCCGAACGCGCCGTTCTGCTGGTTGACGATGTAGGGCGTGGCGCTCTCGCTCATCGCCGCACCATAGGAATTGTCGCCGTAGCCGAACGAGCCGCCCTCGACGCCGAGTTCTTGCGCATATTTCACCGCGTCGTAGCGGATCGCATCGATACCGGTGAGGCTCTGGCGATTGATCGCGCTCAAGCGCCGGAGCCGCGACTGACATCCCGCACGGTCGCGCGCTGCTGAGGCCAGAGAATGATCGTTGAGCCGGCTTTTCAGCGCGGCCCTGCGGCCCTTGTCGAGCCCGAGGCTTGTCGCGGTTTCGGGCGAGGCGTTGATCATCTCATTGGCGAAGGCCTCGAACAGCGCAGCAAGCTGCGCGTTGGCGCCGCGCGCTTGCGCGAACGCCTCGCTTTGAAACCCGAGAACAATGCCGACGGCCGCGGAACCCGCGAGAAAATCACGACGTGAATTCGTGGGAGACTTCATGAGCGCACACCCCTGATCTGTTGCGCCGACCTTATCAGCGGCGCCTCACGGCGTCAGGGAGACCTTGTCGCATTCAAGCGACCTTTCGTCGCTCCGCTGCCGTGTGGCGCTCAGTGCGGCGGGGGCATCACCGCGGCTTCGCCATCGAGCAGGCGCACCGACATGGTCGGGTGGCCGGGCTGGGCGCCCTCGGCGAACAGATCGTAGATGATGCTGTTGTCGACGGGCTGACGGCCCTCGATCACGCGTACCGGCGTGAACGCGTTCGGCGCGGCGGCAGCCGCGTCTCTCACGCTTTGTGGAACCGACGCCCATTCCACGTCGCGCTCGATTTCGATGATCGACCAACCGGCGCTCGAATGCATCATGTCGAATTCGTACGCGGCGCCCTGAGCGTCCGTGCCCGCGACTTCGTACTCGCCATCGCCGCCGTTCTCGAACGCGGCGCTGGTCGGCGTGAAGCCTGGCATCGCGGCCTGAATCAGCGCCATAGCCTCGGCGGGAACTTCAGGCGCAGCGGCCGTTGTCGCGGTGGTCGAGGTATCCGTTTGCGCCGGCGGCGTGCACGCAGCGGCCAACAGGGCGCAAACGATCAGCGTTCTCTTCATGAGACCCCTCCTCAACTTTGCAACGATGCGCCGATTTCGAGTCCGAACGGCGCAATCTCAGGATCGTCGAGTGCGGCGATGAAAATCAAATCGGCCTCGCCAAACAGCGCCAGCGTGCGCCCCTCCGCATCGAAGGCGTAGCCAACCTCAGTGCGATAAGGCTGGGTCATGACCAGACGGCGCGGATTGGTGAGCGCAACGCCCGATAGCCACGGCAGGTCGATCTCTTCGCTGGTCCAATCGCGCGTGATGCCGGCCCAGGTTTCGGGTTCTTCCTCGCGCAAATGGCCAAACGCATGCTCCAGCAGTGCGCCATCGCGCACATCAACATCGGTGGCGTGCTGGAGGCCAATGTCGACGTGGATCACCTTGCCGTCTTCGAACACGATCTCGATCGGATCATCGAGATCGAACGGCGCGTGCCCCACGCGCGAAACCGCGGCGATCGGGCCCGCTTCGATCAGCTTCCAAACGCCGTCGTTCACGCGAGCGCTTTCTGCTGCGCTTCGAACAGCCTGCCGCACCCGAGTTTTGCCAAGCGCACCATGTCGGCGAATTCTGCGTCGGTGAACGGACGTTTCTCGCCAGTGGCCTGGATCTCGATCAGACGCCCGTCGCCTGCGAGTACAAAATTGGAATCGACTTCGGCGTTGGAATCTTCGGCGTAGTCGAGATCGAGAACCGGCGCGCCTTCGAACACGCCACACGAGATGGCCGCGACTTGGCCGGTGATGGGATTGGCCTTCAGCTCTTTCTCTTCGACCAGGTAGGCGCACGCTTTCGCGAGCGCGACCCAGGCGCCGGTGATCGCCGCGGTGCGCGTGCCGCCGTCGGCCTGGAGCACATCGCAATCGAGCGTCACGGTGCGATCGCCGAGCAGCTTGAGATCGACGACGCTGCGGAGCGCGCGGCCGATCAGGCGCTGGATTTCCTGGGTGCGTCCCGATTGTTTGCCGAGTGCGGCTTCGCGCCGACCGCGCGTGTGGGTGGCGCGCGGCAGCATGCCGTATTCGCCCGTGACCCAGCCGCGGCCCTGGCCCTTCAGCCATGGCGGCACGCCCTGCTCCACGGTGGCGGTGCACAGGACGTGGGTCTGCCCGAACTTGGTGAGGCACGAGCCTTCAGCGTAGCGGGAGGCATTGATGTCGAGGATGACGTCTCGAAGCTGGTCGGGTTCGCGGCCGGAAGGTCTGCCTGAAGGTGTCATTGGGGGAGGGGTCTCATTGGGACTTTGGGAGAAGCGGGGATGTGGAGGATCGCGGGGGACGTGTCGAGCTATAGGAGATTTTGGAGGAGTTAGGCCGACTCGGCCTAATATCGATCTATAAGATTGTTAGGTCGTCTAGGCCTAACTTGACCAAACAATCCTATGGAGCCGCATGCGGTCCGCCCACAATCCCTACAATCCGGGCGCTGGGACCCCTCCTCCCGAACTGGCCGGGCGCGACGGGCTGATCAATCAGGCCACCACCGCGATCGAGCGGATCAAAGCTGGGCGGCCGGCCAAGAGCTTCATTCTGCTGGGGCTCAGGGGCGTTGGAAAAACCGTCCTGCTGAACGAGTTCGAGCAACTGGCGGAATCCAACGCCTGCCAGACCGCGATGCTGGAGACCGATCCGAACCATCCGTTCCCCGCACAGCTCGCGCCGCAACTGCATCGCATCCTGCTTCGGCTCGATCGGCTGAAGAAGACAGGCGCCGATTTGCAGGCCGCATTCGGGGCGCTTCGCGCTTTCGCTGGCGCGTTCAAAGTGCAACTCGGCGAACTGGAGTTCGGGCTCGCAACGCAAACGGCGACCGGCGATCTCACCATCGACCTCACCGATCTGTTCGTGGCGATCGGCACAGCGGCGAAGAAGCGCGACACGGCGGTCGTGCTGCTGATCGATGAGATCCAATACATCTCGAAGGCTGATCTCGGCGCGTTGATCATGGCGCTGCACAAAGTGGCGCAGCGCCAACTGCCGATCCTGTTGTTTGGCGGGGGCCTGCCGCAGCTGGCGCGTCTTGCTGGCGATGCGAAATCCTACGCGGAGCGGCTGTTCGATTATCCGCCGATCGGGCCGCTCGATGCGGCAAGTGCGCGGCGCGCGGTTGCGGCGCCGGCGGAGCGCGACAAGGTCCGCTATGATGACGACGCGCTCGACTACATTGTCGAGCAAACTGGCGGCTATCCGTTCTTCTTGCAGGTGTGGGGTTCGCATTGCTGGGAGGCGGCGGCGACCTCCCCTATCACGCTGGCGCACGCGAAAGCTGCGAGCAAAACGGCGATCGCGGCGCTTGACGAAAGCATTTTCAAAGTGCGCTTGGCGCGGCTAACGGAGCGCCAGCGGGCTTACGCGCGCGCGATGGCTGAGCTTGGGCCAGAGCCGGCACACTCGTCCGATATTGCACGCCAGCTTGGGTTATCGCTGTCGCAGTCAGCGCCGATCCGCGATGAGCTGGTGAAGAAGGGTATGGCTTACTCGCCCGAGCGCGGGCTGATTGGTTTTACCGTGCCGAAGTTCGACGAATTTATGCGCCGGACCATGCCGCTCGCGCCGCCGCGGAAGGCCAAATAGTCGGATCGCCCAGATCAGATGGCGCAGTGCAGCGTCATGCGCTTGGCGCGGCGATCGACGCGGATCCAGTCGCAGGATTGGAGCGCTGCGCGTCCGAGCTGAATGCGCGGCGGCACGGGTCGCGTTGGGTCCGCTTCGACGATGATGGCGTCGGGGTCGTCGGCGCCGAGAAGCGGCGCGTTGGTGCGCGCAAAGGCGGGAGAGAGCGGAAGGTTCAACGCGGCGAGGCCCGTCGTGACGGGCTGAACGCGCGTGGTCAGGCCGAGGATCAGCGGGATTTCGATCAGGTCGCCGGCGGCGACGATCGAGCCGTTGGCGTCGAAGTGGCGCGCGGCCGTCGAGTTGAAGATCGCTTCGTTGTGGGTGAGGTCGAAGGTCAGGCCGGACTGGAGGCCGCCGAAATCCGCGTCCACGGTCCACGAATCCGGATTGTCGAGCGACAGCACCAGTTCGCGGCCTTCGGTGTTGGGTTTGAGTTGCACGGTGACGACGTCGTACGGGAGCGCGCCCGGGCCGATCACCCCATCGGCTATGCGGCTCACGGGGATGGGAAAGATGCCGCCGAACGCGCGCGAGGCGCCGCCTGGAAACACGAGCCTCGGTCGCGCCGCGCGCCCGCGGATGCGCGTGCCGCCGTCGGCGCCAACCGCCACCGCGACGAACGGGATAGTGCGCACGCCAAGACGCTGCGCGGCTGCGCTGTTGAGCACGATGACGTCGGGGAGCCGGAGGTCGACTTCAAGGCGGACGGGACGGTCATTGATGCGCGCGTCGACGATCGGGATCGGGTCGGCGTTCAGAATGATGGAGGTTTGAGCCTGAGCTGGCGCCGCCACCGCGAGCGCCAAGGCCGCACACAAAAAGAGAAGTCCCCGCATGGTTCCGCTTCAACGCGGGCAGTGCGGCGAAAACAAGTCCCGCGGCTCCGTCTGTCGGCGGACCGCGCGCACTTTGCGAGCAACGGTCTCTTCGCTACCTAAGGGCGGATGGCCATCCCGCCCTCTTCCGCCGACCTGTCCGCGCTCGACGCCCGCTCCCGGGAAGTCTTCCGCGAGATCGTCGAGGCTTATCTGGCGACCGGCGAACCTGTCGGCTCGCGCACCTTGTCGCGGCTCGGGGGCGTGGCGCTTTCGGCGGCGTCGATCCGCAACACCATGGCCGACCTCGCTGCGATGGGGTTGCTGGATGCGCCCCACGCCATGGCGGGCCGGAGACCGACGCAACTCGGCTTGCGCTTCTTCGTGGACAGCCTGCTGCAGCTCGGCGACGTGCCGGAAGAAGAGAAGCGTGAGATCGACGCGCGGATCGCGCGCAATGGTTCTACGCCGCAGGATGTGTTGGGCGCTGCGTCGGAATTGCTTTCGGGGCTTGCTGGCGGCGCCGGCCTCGTCGTCACGCCTGAACGCGAAGCGCCGGTGAAGCACGCGGAGATCGTCTCGATCGGTCCAGGCCAGGCGCTGATGGTCTTGGTGTTCGAGGACAATCAGGTCGAGAACCGGCTGCTCAGCACGCCGCCCGGCTTGCCGGCGTCGGCGCTGGCGGAGGCGACCAATTTTTTCAACGCGCGCTTCAAGGGCAAGTCGCTCGCGGAAGTACGGACGGACGCTGCCGAAGCACTGAAGCGCGAGCGCGCGGCGTTGGACCAGGCTGCGGCCAAGCTGATCGAGAACGGGCTGGTGGAATGGTCAGGCGAGGACCCGGTGGGGGCCCGATCGCTGATCGTGCGGGGGCGCGCCAATCTGCTGCAGGACCAGCAGGCGGCCGCTGACCTGGAGCGGGTGCGGCTCCTGTTCGACGACCTGGAAAAGACCCGAGATCTCATTCAGGTGCTGGATCTAGCCAAGGCTGGCGAGGCCGTACGCATCTTTATTGGCTCGGAAAACCCGCTTTTTTCGCTCTCGGGGTCGAGCCTGATCGTTGCGCCCTATATGAACGCAGAGCGGCGCGTCGTTGGCGCGCTCGGGGTGATCGGGCCCACGCGACTCAATTATGCGCGCGTGATCCCGGTGGTGGATTATACGGCGCGCGCGGTCGGGCGCGTGCTGGACGGACGCGAACGGTGAGGTACACGAACGGCGATGAGTAACGAGACGCAAGCCAACCAACAGCCCGAAGGCCCGATCGACACGCCCTCTCCCGGCCAAGCGGCGGACGGGTTGGAGACGGAAGTGGCGAAAGTGCGCGACGAATTGCTGCGCGCGCTGGCTGAGATTGAAAACACCCGCCGCCGTGCTGAGCGTCAGGCGGCGGATGCGCGTACGTACGCGATCGATCGCTTCGCGGCGGATCTGCTGCCGGTTGCCGATACGCTTGGGCGCGCGCTTGCGGCGATTTCTCCGCAAACGCACGAAAGCGCGGACGAAGGCACGCGGACGCTGATCGCCGGCATCGAACTGACGGAACGCTCGCTGCTCGAAGTCTTCGGCCGCCACGGGCTTCGCCGCGTCGGCGCCAAGGGCGAAGCGTTCGACCCCAACCGCCATCAGGCCGTTGCGCAACAGCCGTCAGAGCATCCCGCCAACACGGTGCTTGAAGTGCTGCAACCGGGCTACGTGCTCGGTGATCGCACCGTGCGCCCAGCCATGGTGCTGGTGTCGGCTGGTCCGGCGGCCAGTGCTCCGACAGGCCACGTCGACATCAAGGTCTGAGCTTCCGTAGAGGCAATAAATGGCAGGGCGGCGCGAATTCGCGTTTCCGCCCTAATCCCGCTCTACGCCGAACATGAATGATAGTTAACCATAGCGACGAATGACCGGGCCGTGCTGAATGCCGGTCATTGAATCGGCGTTGGAGGGAGAACCCACATGCGGGGCAAATGGATTTTGAGCGCGGCGAGCGCGGCTATTTTGGCGGCCATTGGTCTGGCGTCGCCAGCACACGCGCAAGCAACGAGCGACCCCGCTGGCGATAGCTCGACGCGCGCCCGCGTCGCGCCAGGTCAAAACGTCAACGGCGCGCTCGAATCCGCGGGCGACCTCGATTGGTACCGCGTCTCGATGCGCACCGGGCAGCTCTACACGATCACGCTCACAGGCGGTGAAGGCAACGGCCAGCTCAACGATCCGATGCTGCGCGTGGTTTCCAGTTCCGGTGAGGAACTCGCGAGCAATGACGACAGCGACGGTCTCAATTCGCGCATCCAATACACGCCGTCGCGCAATGGCGACGTGTTCCTCGAAGCGAAGGCGTTCGGCGAGGGCGCGACCGGCAGCTACGTGCTGCACGTCGAAGCGTCGCGCTTGCCGCCCGATCCGGCGTCGGGCGCCGTCAACACGCGCGCGCGCCTCACGATCGGGGCTCCGCAAAACGGCGCGCTCGATTTTGCGGGAGACAAAGACTGGTACCGCATTCACCTGGACGCGGGTCAATCGTATCGCTTCGCCGCCACGGGCGGTCAGGGCGAAGGCGGCTTGTCCGATCCGTACATCCGCTTGCTTGACGCCACTGGGACCGAACTCGCGAGCGACGATGACAACGGCGACGGCCTCAACCCGTATCTCGAATACACGGCGGCGACGACCGGCAACTATTTCGTCGAAGTCAAAGGCTTCGTCGACGACGCGGTTGGTTCGTACTCCGTGCAGGCCAGCGCCGGCGATATTCCCAATGACACGAATACGGACGTGTCGCTCTCTGCAGACGGCGATTCGCGCAACGGCATTCTCTCCCCTGCCGGCGACAGCGACTGGTATCGCGTGACGTTGGCCGCAGGCCAATCCATGCGCATCGCGCTCACGAGCGCTGAAGGCGCTGATCCGCTCGGCGATCCGATGCTGGTGCTGCACAGCTCTGGCGGCGACGAGATCGCGAGCGACGACGATGGCGGCGGCGGCCTGAACTCGGCGTTGGAATTCCTCGCGCCGACGGCTGGGAATTATTTTGTCGACTTTCCAGCACATTGGGATCCTAAGCTTAGAATTCCACGTGGACAAGTTGTCGC
>JADMIO011717989.1_pt1 | contig 45202 bp, 37 predicted proteins | sample 8958161 | NCBI WGS metagenome assembly JADMIO01 (sample SAMN16585339, study PRJNA669376) | soil metagenome | isolation source: Crop rotation soil | place: USA: Cullars Rotation, Alabama | collected 2011
GCCGCGACTTCAAGTCACGTGAATTCCAAGCTTCGGATCCCACTGTGCTGGAAAGATCGATACCGAATTCGCGGGGGCGAAAAGAATTCAGGTTGTTACCCGATCCATCCGTAAACTGGATATTACCCAGGCTGAAATATCTCAAAGAGGCCGAAAAAGCCTGCAATTCGTCGAATTTGTAGTAACCGGTCAGCGAAGCGAGGTATACGTCATTAACCAGGTTTTTCAACCAGGGAATGTAGGTAGCAGTGATGCCGCCTTGTGATTCATTGAAGGCCACTTTTCCCATATTCCACAGTCCTGAGCTTGCATCTGGTGAAGTGGCGATACCGAGGTCGCCCATCCCACCCGAGCGGGCGTCAGGAGAAATGCGTAAAAAAGGAACTGCCGTCGTCACAACATTTATGGGCTGAACCTGCGCATTAAGAGAGGTATATAGTCCACAGGATAGCAGTACAGCAGTGGTTATTCTTAAGGCAATTGGTCTCATTACGTTAGCGTTTAATAATTGGGTGTAAATATATTGGCTTTTAATAAAATACGGATAAGCTGGTTTTATAGGCCGTTTCCAGATTACTTGAACGCACCTAATTCCCTTTTATTGTTTGTTTTATGGAATTTTACACCGGTCCCGCAGGCCTTACAATGAAGTACATAGAACTGCTTATCCGGGCCTGGAAATCGACGACTGAAAAGCGCTAATAGTGCTTTTCCGGGCGCAGGCAGGTACAAGCCCCTTCCGAATAGTAAGCAATCTGCCTATATTCGCGTTTTGGGGCAATTTAATCCTGCAAAAAGGCACAATATTTTGACCCTGGCAGGCGTTAATTTTATCCAATTCATAGGTTTATGCTAAAAATTTTGAGCGTGAAAAATTTGACAATCCTCGTATCCTGTTTGGTGCTATTGGCATCCTGTAAAGGCAAAGGCCTTTTCGGCAAGAAGAAGCATGATAAATCCGATGTAACCGGCTGGAACTACAATGACAAAGACATGGGTGGTTATCAGGTGGCTAAGTCGAAAGACCAGGGCCTCGGGCCGGGTCTCGTCTTCGTACAGGGTGGAACCTTCACCATGGGTCAGACTGAAGAAGATATTATGGGCGACTGGAATAACATTCCCCGCCGTGTATCGGTTCCTTCTTTTTACATAGACCGCACGGAAGTAGCGAACGTTCACTACCGTGAATACCTTTACTGGCTCGGAAAGGTTTTTGATCCTACCGATCCTGCAAACCTGAAGATCCTGAATTCTGCCCTCCCCGATACGTTGGTATGGAGAAGCGAATTGAGCTATAATGAGCCTCTTGTTGAATTCTATTTCCGCCATCCGGGTTTCAATGATTATCCCGTGGTAGGTGTGAATTGGAGACAGGCAAGCGATTTCTGTCTTTGGAGAAGTGACCGCGTTAATGAAGGCACTTTGTTGAAAAGTCAGTATATCAACAAGCAAAGTCTCCAGGGCCAGCAAGGTGAAAACAACTTTACAACAAAGTCATATCTCCTGGGTTTATATCAGACGGCACCTGGAAAAGGCGCAAGTTCAAAGAAAAATCCATTGAAGACCCCAACGGGTCAACCGCGTACTACGGTAACGATGGAAGATGGATTATTGCTGCCTGACTACCGTCTGCCTTTTGAAGCTGAGTGGGAATATGCGGCTTACGGTTTGATCAATCAGAACCCAAGGCCCAGTGCTAAAGAAGGTAAGCGTGGTGAAGAATTGCAGTCCAACAAACAAATTTTCCCCTGGTCGCAAAACGTAAATGGGTTGCGTGATACGCGTCATGGTAGCTGGCAGGGTCAGTTCCTGGCCAACTTCAAACGCGGATCTGGTGACAATGCGGGGGTTGCGGGTGGATTGAATGACCGTGCGTTTTATACTGCACCGGTACAATCATTCTTCCCGAACGGATTTGGTATCTATAACATGGCAGGTAACGTAAGCGAATGGGTACAGGACGTGTACCGCCCGCTTTCCTTACTTGACTTTGATGATATGCCTGCTCCTTTCCGTGGTAACAAGTATCAAAAACTGTTCAGGGATAGCACGACGGGTGAAGCGAAGATCGACAGCACCGGCCGTGTAGTGATGGTAGATGTTACGGATGAAGAAAGTAAGAACCGCCGCAACTATCAACGTGGTAATGTGATCAACTATCTCGATGGTGACTCTTTGTCCCAATCGCAATATGGTTATGGTATTACTACCCTTGTCAGTGATAAATCCCGGGTGTATAAAGGTGGAAGCTGGAATGACCGCGCTTATTGGCTGACGCCAGGTGCACGCCGCTTCCTCGAAGAAGATCAGGCATTGAGCACCCTTGGTTTCCGTTGCGCAATGGACAGGATGGGTAGTCCTGAAGGTAATAAACGCAAAACTGGACAGTATTATAAAACAAGGCGGCAGAAACGCTAGCCTCAATTGACCGACTGGCCAATAACCCCTTCTCGATTTTCGGTGAAGGGGTTTTTGTTTTTTTAAATTTGGTAGGATCGACGCTGCTCCCTCGGTTTACCGGTGAGGTCGTATTAACTTTTTCAAACTTACATTTGCGTATGCTAGTGAAGGATCTTTATTCGATCTACCGGGAATATCCGTCTGTGCAGACCGATAGCAGGAAAATCAAAAAGGGGGATCTCTTCTTTGCATTAAAGGGTCCGAATTTTAACGGGAATAAATTTGCCGCCAAAGCGATTGATGATGGAGCAGCTTACGCGGTCATTGATGAAAAGGAATTTGAAATTCCGGGCAAGACCATATTGGTCGATGATGTATTGATGGCGCTGCAGCAAATGGCTAATCATCATCGCAAACAATTTACCATTCCCTTTATTGCGATCACGGGTAGTAATGGCAAGACCACCACCAAGGAATTGATCCATGCCGTGCTTTCCACCACCTTTAAAACTTATACAACCGAGGGGAATTTGAATAATCACATTGGTGTGCCGCTCACTTTGCTGAAAATAAAAAATGATGCCGAGATGGCGGTCATTGAAATGGGTGCAAATCATATGGGAGAGATCGCATCCTACTGTACTGTTGCCTTACCCGATCATGGGTTGATCACCAATTGCGGAAAGGCGCATTTGGAAGGCTTCGGTTCAGAAGAAAATATCCGCAAAGCCAAGGGTGAATTATTTGATCATTTGAGAACGATCAATACATCCGTTGCCTTTGTCAATTGGGATTATGAATATCTCCATAAGATGAGCAAAGGCATCAGTGGAACAATTAAATATGGTACCACTCAGCAAGCTCATGTGATCGGAAAAGTATTGAAGAACGATCCTTTGCTGGAAGTACAAATATTACAGGGCATGGATGACGGAAGGATTACCACGCATCTCGTTGGGGAATATAATTTACCCAATGTGTTGGCTGCGGTAACGATTGGTAAGTATTTCAATGTGCCCGAAGAGAAGATACGTTCCGCGATCGCAAATTATATTCCATCGAATAGCCGTTCGCAATTGATCGAGCAGGCGTCAAATAAAGTGATCCTGGATGCATATAATGCCAACCCCAGTAGCATGTCACTGGCCATTGAAAATTTTGCGCGCATTCCTTCTAATGAGAAGGTGTTGGTATTGGGGGCGATGGCTGAGCTGGGGAAGGATAGTGTTGCAGAGCATCAGCAGATCGTCGATCTGATTGCAGGGCATTCGTGGAAGGCGGTTGCGTTGGTGGGTGGGGATTTTATGAAGACCAATCATCCCTGGAATAAATTTGAAAGTGTAAGTCAGGCGCGGGAATGGTTTAGGTCGGAGAAGTTTAAGAACAGTTACCTGCTCATCAAAGGCAGCAGGAGCATGCAGATGGAGAAGATATTGGAGTGATGGTGGCGGCCTGTCTCGCGGGATGCGGGAGAAAACCAGGTGAACTTCTTGATTGAAGAAACTGCTTTAACAATGAGAAAATTAACACTGATGTTGTGTGTTGGGCTCGCATTTCATGATGCGTTGGGCCAACTTGCAGTAAATAACGCAGCCCCAAACCTCGACGCGATCAATCGAAATTTCAGTCTCGATCAACAACCGGCCCCCAAAAGTTTATTCCTTTCAAAGCTGTTCTTAAAAGCATACAGCGGAGTTGGATTTGTCTCCCCTGGATCATACAGGATAAACTCAACCAGTGCTATTACTATTTATGATCCGGTCGGGGGCAATACAATAACGGTAGTGGAAACGGAAAGTAAAAAAGGCATAGGCAGAGGCGTAAAATTTGGTGTAGGTATAGGCTATGCGATGAATGATTTTGTGAATTTGGGTATTGACATTGAATATCAAAAGGGGCAAACAGTAACCAATGACCTTGGCAGTTATGGCAATCCGTATAATTTCGACTCCACTTTTGCCGAGATGCATTGTAATACAACCTCCGTTAGCCCGCACATTTTATTCAAGGCACTGGCAAAACCGCGGTATTTCATCTACAATCGGTTGGGCGCAATTTTTACGATGCCGTTTACCTTGTATCGAAGGCAAGGTGGTCACGCGTCGGAAAGCCAAAACTGGCCACCTGTTGCTGACACTATCGGGTCCAATCTCTTGACCAGAAATTATAATTTAGAAAGAACAGACAGGGTTTCCTTCGGTATTGGATTTAATGTGGCTCTTGGCATTAATTTCAAACTGACAGAACGCATGCGGTTCTTCACAGAATTCTTCGGAAATTTTTCTGCGTTAAAATCGAATACGTCCGCGAGCAGTTCGGTAGACAAAAACATTAACGACACTTACTATCCGGAGTATGACTATACTGTTGATCCCCCGGTTTACCTGGGTTATACTTTGCAAAGATTTACGACTACAACGCATATCAATGAATCAACTAAATATTATAAAGATGGAACCCTAACAAATCAGACAAAGATTGTAGAAACCTCTCCCTACCCTAATTCTGAAAGTTATATCACCTCCAATGGGACCAGCGACCGTTTTACGATTAACTACAATTCCATTGGAATTAATTGTGGCTTTTTGTTTCGATTCTAATATTTTCAACCGTGAAGAAGAAAGTATTTGCGGGATTTTGTTTGATGCTACTTTGTTCATCCTTTGTGAAGGCACAGGAAGATCTTAGCCCGCCGGCAAAAATCGGTCTTGGGAATAAATTGTATCTGAAAGTAAATGCAGGATACGGATTCTTTACGCCTGGTTCTTACGGCGCACTGTCCGGCGTATCATTTGAATGGAAAAGTGACCGGGTGAACTTTATCTACCATGATACCACCAAAATAAAACATTCCAAGTTGGGTCTTGGTTCCGGGAAGAGGTTTGGATTTGGAATAGGCTATATCAAAAACGACTTCCTGAATATTGGTATCGACATAGAGTATAATCAAACAAAAGGAATTAAGAGCTCGTTAACGATCAATGCGGATGCTGCGAATCATTACACGAGCCGGGATGAAATGGATTACAGGTTATTGACTATTACTCCGCATGTGGTTTTCAAGGCACTTGCAAAACCAAAGTTCTATTTATATAATAAACTTGGGGTGCTGCTCACACTACCCTTTCAATTAAACTCTTCCGGTAAGAGATCGGGAACCGACAAGCAGGTTATTCCGAATTACAGCACCTATTTTAATGGAATATTTTATCATGATATCACGTATACACGTACTTCTTCAGGTGATTATTTTTATGAAAATGAAGACAAAGTAAAATTGGGCGTTGGACTCAACATTGCTTTTGGGATCAGCTTCCGGGTTAATTCAAGGTTGCGCGCTTTTGGCGAGGTATTCGGCAATTATTCAGCACTGACCTTTAGCAGTTCGAAGTCAAGCTTGCTTAGTAAGGTCAACAATCTTTACGAAGGGGATTCGACCAATTTTCACGTAGAACAGGTCGATAAACAATTAACCGGGGTGGTCAATACGACAAAATATAAGAATGGGGGAAGGATTGGTGGTACATACTACAATTTCCAGGATTTAGGAGTTAATAATGAAGGATATTATGAAACCCGTGAAACCCGCGAAATGACAACGCAGCGGTATTCGATCAATATGGCGGTAATTGGCGTTAATGTTGGGATCACCTGGAGGTTGAAGTAACGGCAGTAAATTGGTTGTTGATATTGGATGCTGTAAGTTGCCGGGTGAGAAGGTATAAACTTGAACGGGCAATAGACAAAGGGAACTTGAGCGCAAATGAAATTTTTGGATCTTTTTGTGTGATCTTGCACATGCCTGAGGCCCTGGGTTGGCGGTCACAGAAGGTGAAAGACTTAAGTGACGGATACAGTGGAAGTCAGTAGCGTTTTATAAACAATAGCGTGAGTATAGATAGAAAATCAAGAGGTTATTTTGCTTCGGTGTTAGGATGCCGGTGTCCCCGTTGCCGGGAGGGAAAATTATTCAAGCATCCCTTGTCGATCAATGCAAAGAAAAATTTATTGATGCATGAACGGTGTCTGGTTTGCGGACAACCCACAGAGATCGAGGTAGGATTTTACTATGGCACCAGCTATGTCAGCTATGCGATAACTGTTTTGTTGAGTGGGATCAGTCTTGTGTTATGGTGGTTTACTATCGGTGTATCCACTTCCGACAACCGGTTTTTTTGGTGGCTTGGGTTTAACGCGGTGGTGTTGATCTTGCTTCAGCCATGGATCATGCGGTTATCCCGGAGTTTCTGGATCTCATGGTTTGTGCGTTATGACCGTGATTGGGACGAACATCCGCCGATCGATGTTTCCGAGCGGATGAATGCGGACCAGGCAAATAACTGGTGATCAGCGTTATTGAACCTTCACAAAAAACTCTCCTTCGGTAATCGTTTTCATTGGTGAAAGTGCTTCCCCATCCTGGTAGAAATCGCCGCTGAATTGCCCCCTTACTTCGGCGGAGGTGATTGAAGTGAGTCTGATGCGCAGGTGATTTACGAGCGTCACTCCATTTCGTAAAGTGTTTTGGTACACCATGGTGCCTGCTTCGAAATGCGTAGAAGCGTCTTGGGAATAAATGGCGACAATATTCTGATTGGATTCTGCGTCGGTGTATTCTCTTTCGGTGATGGGCAGGCTTGTGATTGTAATTGTAAATGCTCCGGCAGTACCGCCTACATCAACCGCCCCGTTGATGAGAATGCCTGACGGGCTGGTACCGGCATACTGCACTTCTGCATAGTTTGAAGAATTGAATTCAGTTTCGACGCCATTGATCTTACAGGTCACAAAATAGTCGGGATCATTGTTCTTGTCCTTGTTACAGGAAGAAAAAGAAAGAAATGCCACCGTCAGGGCCAGCGTACAACTTTTGAAGTTTAAAACTGTTCCAATTTTATGATAATTCATTTGCACTGTAATTTCATGATACAATTTGCAAGTTAAATAACCTGGAGGAAAAGAAAAGCTAAAAACCCCGGCCGGTAAGCCTTTCATGCTGGTTTCTAAAAATAATTTATGCCGCTGATGCCCAAGCCTTCACCGTTCTTAACTGCCGAATGGCGAAAGCTGGCGATTGTGAATTATGCCATTGAACCTTCCGTCCTCAAGTCCTTTCTTCCTTTTGGGACGGAACTTGATCTGTGGAAAGATACATGCTATGTAAGCCTGGTTGCATTCCGCTTTGTTGATGTGCGGGTAAGACAGATCAAAATTCCTTTCCATACCAATTTTGAAGAGATCAATTTGCGATTTTATATAAAATACAAGGAAGGAAACGAATGGAGACGCGGTGTCACGTTTATAAAGGAAATCGTTCCGCGCCGGGCGATCAGTCTTGTTGCCAATTACATCTATAACGAAAAATATGTTACGCTGCCCACCTCATCAACCTGGGAATTGGGCCATGAGCACAATAAGATCAGTTACAAATGGAAGCACGGTGGAAAATGGGATCACTTGTCAATGATCACGGACCCAACGCCGGTTGAAATACTTGTTGGCAGCGAAGAAGAGTTTATAACTGAACATTACTGGGGAGCAACGCGTGTCAATCCCAAAAAGACTTCGTTTTACCAGGTTGAACATCCGCGTTGGCAGGTATTTCCCGTAAGGAATTGTGAGGTTGACGTACGTTTCGGGAAATTATACGGAAGCTCGTTTGCGTTCTTGGATCGCGCAAGACCTGATTCAGTTATGCTTGCCGAAGGGTCGAAGATTGTTGTAAGGAAGGCGATATGAAAAATTACCTGGAATTTTTTGCTGCGCTTGCGATTCGCTGCTATCATTCGAAAGGCACATAAGATTCTCCCTTCCGTAGCGGTTATTGAAGGCAATAATGTTTGCTCTTAGGATTTTTTTTGGAGTATTTTGAATTTCAGTAGTTTTATCTTTCTTCTCGCCTCTGTGGTAACTACCCGCCCCTGCTCTATTCATTTTATAAAAACACACATTTATGAACCAAAAGAACATTTGTCATTTTATGATGGCAGCAGGTATTTCCTTGGTACTGGTTGCCTGCAAATCAAAAGAAAAAAGTACCGAATCAACTACGGACACCACGGCTTCTGCTACAGACACTACGCAATCCACCGCGATGGATGCGGTAAAAGATGCTGCTACTGCTGCTCCTGAATTTTACAAAGTAGTGAAGGACTCATTAGGAATTAAGGTCCTGGACGTAAATTATAAACCTGGCGACTCTTCCGCGCTGCATTCCCATGCTGACTACGTTGTTTATGCCAAAGCGGGTTCTCTTGCAGCATTCTATGATAAAAATGGGAGCCGGGTAGAAAGCCCGATGACAGCCGGTCAACTAATGATCCGGCCGGCCGAACAACATAGTGTCAAGAATCTCGGAAAAGGACCTATTAGTGTACTTCTGATAGAAGTGACTCGTCCAAATACTGTAGTTGCTCAAGATGCGGCTTCAGATGCCACTAAAGTTTCCGGCAACCTGTATAAATTAGATAAGGACACCATGGGTTTAAGGGCAATAGAAATTGTCTACAAGCCGGGCCAATCTTCTGCCATGCATTCCCATCCTGACAATGCCCTTTATGTTACATCTGGAGGAACAGTAGAGTTCACCGATAAAGATGGCAAGAAGACAACTGCAGAGTTGAAGACAGGTCAGGTTTTAGTAAGAGGCGCCGAAGCCCATAGCGTGAAGAACGTCGGCAAGACAACATTACGCGCGATCATGGTGGAGGTGAATAGGCCGAGGGGTTAACTAATTGTGACAATAAAGTCAAAAGGGCTGGAGTGATCCGGCCCTTTTTTACAAACCCAGCAGGTAACTGCCAAATACACATGCTTTTTCGAAACCTACCCCAACTTCATCTTCACCGGATCCCACTTTATGATCTTCTTCTGAAGATAACTTTCATTGCATGACAACGCCGGCGCCGCTGCACGGAATCCGAAGGTGGCGTCCTCAATAACAGGCTTGTTGTTGCGGATCGCATCAAAGAAATTGGTGAAATGATCCAGATGATCGCTATACCCGGCCGGTGCTTTGAATACCACATCTTCTTTGACAGGCCGCTTGCGTTGCGCCTCCGTCCACTTAGCATTATATTCCGCTTTCATTTCTTCCTGGAGCTTTTTGGAGAACGTAAACAATGAATCGTAACCGCCAAAGCCGGGCGCTTCGGGCATCAGGCTATGTTTTACCGTAATATCATTGCCCTTTACTTCCATGACTCCTTCGGAACCAACCAGCCGGATAATTTCCTGGCCACCCGTGCCACTGATAAAATTTACCTGCAAGGTTAATTGGAATGCAGGGTGCTCAGTCGTATTACCATACTGCATCACTCCCGACATCACATCCGGCAGATTGCGTCCATCATTCCAATGACTGATCTGGCCCGTACTGTATATCGTTTGAGGCCCCATAGAGTTGGTAATGAAATGTGAACCGCTTAACAAATGAATAAACAAATCACCGGCAACACCCGTACCTACTTCCTTAAAAGCACGCCACCAGAAAAACTTCTTGGCATCAAACGGCATCTTCTCCGTCACTTCAATGAATTTTTCCCAATCAATGGTTTGCTCATTGGCATCTTTCGGTATCGTATACTCCCATGCTCCAATGGAACTCTGTCTGTCATACACCGCATTTACCATATTTAACTTGCCGATCTCACCCGCGGCCAGTAACTCCTTTGCTTTGGCATAACCAATGCTGCTTACACGCTGACTTCCTACCTGCAGTACTTTACCCGATTTCTTCTGCGCTTCAATGATTTCAGGGCCTTCACTGATCTTATAGATCATCGGCTTTTCGATATACACAGCTTTACCTTTCGCCAGCGCCTCCTTGGCAATGCGTGCATGCCAGCAATCCGTAGTCGCGAGAATAATAGCGTCGATGTCACTCTTTCCAATAATATCTTTATAGTTTCTCGTAGTAAAGAGGTCCGCGCCGTAGTTCTCCTTTGCGTTTTCCAACCTTCCTGTATACAAGTCGCAAATACCCCCAAGTTCTACGCCCGGTACTTTCAAAGCAGTCTGCAGATCAAAATGTCCTTGTACGCCATACCCAATGACACCAACCCGGATCTTATCTCCCACCGAGATCTTTCGTTCATAAAACAGCGTTCTTTCCTCTGCCTTTTGCTTTTCCGCGAGACTCGTCAATGGTGCCGCAGCGGCTAAAATGCCTGTCGCCCCAATCTGCTGTAAAAACTTTCTTCGTGATGATTGATTTTCTTTTGACATATGTTACGTTTATAGTCTTGAAACATTTTGTTTTCCATCTCTAATATACACCATTCATTTATTTTCCGGCCAGGCTAAGTACTTTTGAATCATTAAACCGAAATGATATGAGGCGTACTGCATTGATCCTTTGTTTATATACGTTCATTTCCGGTACAACGCTTGGCCAATCTTATAAAGGGCAGGTTGATATCTCGAAAATTCCGGCGCCAGGTCAACATTACCTGGAAGAATACAATTTTGACACCACACTAAACGCCGCTGCATGGGCAACACAAGCTAAAGGCTTGCATCTGTCCTTTGCTTCGACCGATGAATTGTATTTCAGATCAGAAGTCCCGGAACTGGAGAAAGAATCTTTATCATTTGAAGAAACCGGTTGGCGGAATGAACGCATCAACGCCATGATACTGGTTTGGTCACCGGATTCGCTCCAACAAATCCGTTTTGTATTAAATGACTTAAAAAACAAGAATGGTAAGCTGATTAGCGGAAAAAATATTCAACTGAATATGGTGCACTATGTCATCAGCAATTACCCGTATGCAGCAAAAGACGCGACCTGTGGCGAAAGTTTATATAAAAGCCTTTACCTGATGCCCGACCGGTTCTCACCGATGGTAAATGAAACAGACAGGTTCGACCTGCCCGGCCGGACAGTACGACCGGTCTGGCTTACATTCGACATACCCGCAGGCACGGAACCGGGCGAATACAACGGAAAAATTGAAGTGCGATCCAACGACCGCAGTGAAACATTGAATTTGAAGATCCGGGTACAACCGCAGCTATTGCCAAAGCCGCACGACTGGGAACACCGTCTGGACCTCTGGCAAAATCCCTGGGTGGTTGCATGGAAAAATAATTTGAAACCCTGGTCGCCGGAACATTTGCTATTGTTAAAAAAACATCTCCAGCTATATGCAGATGCCGGCGGAAAATACATTACAACCTATGCAGTGCATTCGCCATGGTCAGACAATTCAAATATGATCGAAGGTGGCATGATAGAATGGATCAAACAAAGCAACAATACCTGGAAATTCGATTACACAATTTTTGACCAGTACGTTCAATTGGCAATGAGCGTGGGCATCGATAAAGCGATCACGCTTTATACTCCCGTGCCCTGGGGTTTCCGGTTCCGGTATCTTGATGCAAAGACCGGTAGCTATGTATATGAAAACTGGCCACCCGACTCGAAAGAATTCAAGGATCAATGGAATGTTTTTCTCACCGATCTAAAAAAACATTTTGAGCTCAAAGGCTGGTTCAAGATCACGTATCTCGGCATCAATGAAAATGAGTTAGCCCAAACCCTCGCAGCGATCAAAGTGATCAAAGCACATTCCAGGCAATGGAGAATCACCTATGCAGGCAACTGGCACCAGGAACTCGACAGTTTGCTGGATGATTATTGTTTTCTGTATGGCAATGAGTCCAGTGTAGATGCTGTGAAGGCAAGAACGGCACGTGGACAAACCACTACTTACTACGTTTGTTGCAATCCACCAGTGCCTAATAACTTCGTTTTTTCGCCGCCCATTGAAGGGCGATGGATCAGTTGGTATTCAGCCGCCCATAAGTATGATGGTTTTCTTCGCTGGGCTTACGATGCCTGGCCTGCAGACCCCATGAGAGATGCGCGCCATCCGTTTTGGCCCGCAGGGGATTGCTACCTGGTTTATCCCGGTGGCAACAGTTGTATCCGTTTTGAAAAACTAAAAGAAGGCATCGTTGATTTTGAAAAGATCAGGATCCTGAGAGAAAAAGCAGCGAAATCTGTCGACCCTTCTGTGAAAGCGTTGATCAAACAACTGGATGATCACCTGCAAACATATCTTTCAGAAAAAGATTTCAATACAGATAAAATTAAGAAGGACGTTGCCCAGGGCAGGCAGATCGTAAATCAATTGAGTGACCAATTGGGAGCTAATTAGCCATCGTGATGCGCACATTCATAGGCATATCCTCACTGATCTTTTCAACGTTGTCTTCGATTGGATCCATTTCTCAAACCCCGTCAGATAAAATTATTTGTACCGAATATGATGAATATGTTTTAACACATGAACTTACCCCGGCAGGCCCCGTTCCCACAGCCTTTGATGCAAATGGCGTGTATCCATACGTAAGTTATTGCGAGACCTCGAACAGGCCTGTGCTTAAGCGCTATCATTTTATTGTATTGGAAAATGAACACCTGAAAGCTACCATCTGTCCGGACCTTGGCGGGAAGGTTTATTCTTTGATCCATAAACCATCCGAAAAAGAAGTACTATATGTTCCCGGCATCATCCGGCAGACAAGGATCTTACCGAGGTTTTATTTTATTGCCGGCGGTATTGAAGTAAGTTTTCCCATTTCCCATTCCCCTTCTCAAAACGAAAAAGTCCTTTACAGGATCGACAGGACAAAAGACAGGATCTATGTAACCTGTGGTGAAAGGGAATTGAGGTTTGGCATGCAATGGAGTGTTGAATATTCACTGGGGGTTGGCGACAACTTTTTAGTTGAAAGAGTTTTGTTCCATAATCCAGGCGGTTTCACTTATCCATGGATGTCATGGTCAAACGCAGCCCTTCCTTCCGCGCCTGATACAAAATATGATTTTCCAAAAGGAAAGGTCTTATCGCATTCATCAAGGGTCGATACGATCGACTGGGCAACACAGGGACCGAAGACTGAATCCGATATCCAGGAAATGACCGGATACTTTTGGAAAACCAAAGACGCAAATGCCTTTGGCGCTTACACCAGATCGTTAGGCATTGGGCTCTACCATATCGCCGATGAAAAAATTGCAGACGGTATTAAACTTTGGAGCTATGGGAGGGGCGCCGACAGTGCCTGGTCCGTATTAAGTACTGCACAACATCAACCCTACATTGAAATCCAGGGCGGCCCCATCGGCGATCAATCCATAAAATTGGAAATGAAACCAATGCAAACGAGATCACACACGGAATATTGGTTTCCGACCGATAAAGAATTGAACATCTATCGCCTGGAAATACCCCCCATTGTATTAAGACCAACGACAAAAATCCCGTTATTTGGATGGGCCAGGCCTGAGGAGATCAAAAACTGGACTCTTTTGTATAATGCATATAAATCAAACAATAAAAAGAATCTGATACTTCCTGATATTTATGAAATGAATTGGCCCCCATCCGGCATGGAGCAACTGGACGCGCCTTTCAAGTTTGCAATTGCTAACTCAAAAGGATCAGACCAAGACCATTGGCATTTTTACTATGGAGCATGGCTTGCCGGCAGGGGAAAACAGGATAGCGCCATCCAAATTTTATCTATAACTAAGAATGGCCTGGCAAAAGCACTACTGGCACGATTGTATTTTTTGAAGAATGATATCGCGGCTGCCAGCATCGCGATCCGGGCTATCAAGGAACCATGGTTACTGATCCATCCGCAAATCGTTGTTGAGCGCGATAAAATATTACGCAAGGTTGGCATGCAAACTTTGCAGGAACGCGAATCCTGGCTTGAAAAAGCAAGTGCATTAAAGGATGAATGGATCATCGAAAGAAGAGTGCAGTTGCTCATCGATCAGGGTAAAGTTCAAAAAGCAAAGGACCTGCTCCTCTCAACCAGTTTCCAAAAAATTCACCAGACGTATACTCGTACAGGCCTGTGGACCCAGATCTGTGAAAAATTAAATATTGCCTGTGAACCGATCCCTGAACAACTTGGAGAAGACAGGCTGGCAAGATTTGGCGCTTACCGTGAATATGAATAATTTGTGAAGTTTTAAATGAAAGCAACTCAGGCAAAAATCCCCGCAAAATTTACAGGTTATCAGGCACTGGTCATCACGCTTTTGGCGCTGACCCAATTTACCGTGGTTCTCGACTTTATGGTGATGTCACCGTTAGGTGATATGCTGATGAAATCTATGAGCCTGCGGCCAACGCAATTCGGATTTGCCGTATCTGCCTATGCATTTAGCGCAGGTACATCCGGGTTGCTGACCGCCGGATTCGCGGATAAGTTTGACCGTAAAAGATTGCTCTTATTCTTTTACATCGGGTTTATCATTGGTACTTTGTTCTGCGGCATCAGCCATACCTACCCGATGTTGATTGCCGCCCGTATCGTAACCGGTTTGTTTGGTGGTGTGATCGGGGCAATTTCATTGGCCATCGTCGCTGACCTCTTCCCCATTGAGCAACGCGGCCGGGTGATGGGGTTTATGCAAATGGGATTTGGAGCGAGCCAGGTGTTAGGGATTCCTATCGGCCTGTTTATTGCAAACCATTGGGGCTGGCAAGCACCATTTTTGTTGATTGCCGGTTTTGCGGCCTTGGTTTGGTTGCTCATTGTAGCCCGCATGCACCCCATAAATAAACATCTGGAACTGCAGTCTGACCGTAGCGCACTCACTCACCTTTGGCATACGATCGCAAAACGGGATTACCGCATCGGCTTTTTAGCAACGGCGATGCTTTCGCTGGGAGGGTTTATGATGATGCCCTGGGGCAGTGCATTTGCGATCAATAATTTGCATGTGACTACGAATCAATTGCCGATCATGTTCATGGTTGCAGGCATCGCGTCGCTGATTGTAATGCCGCTCGTCGGTAAATTCAGCGACCAGCGGGATAAGTTTACAATATTTGCCTGTGCCTCCGCATTCATGGTGGTAATGGTCATTATCTATACAAACCTTAGTGTTGTTCCGTTTTGGTTTGTATTACTTATGAATATTTTATTCATGGTCGGCATCATGAGCCGCATTGTCCCGGCAATGGCACTGACCTCATCGCTGCCAAAAATGGCGGACAGGGGCGCGTTCATGAGCATCAATTCTTCCCTGCAGCAAATCGCAGGAGGATTGGCCGCAGCAGTCGGCGGCATGATCGTAGTCCAAAAAACAGAATTTAGTCCGCTGGAACATTACAACACGCTGGGCTATGTCATCGTCGGACTGACTTTCATCAGCGTATTTATGGTTTATCGCGTAAGCCGAATCATAAAGCGCGATGCGCGGATTGTTAAAAAGGAAAATGCGATTATCGAACCCGTGACATAGTATCAAGTTGTAAATTTTCAATCACACTTATTCAGTCCTCAGCGACTTCACGGGGTTTGCGATCGCAGCTTTGATTGCCTGAAAACTTACCGTCAATAATGTGATCGCCAGCGCAACAACGGCAGCCAGCGCAAAAACCTGCCAGCTTATGCCAACCTTATAATCATAATTCCCAAGCCAGCTATTAAGATAATACCAGGCGATCGGTGTAGCTATGAAGCATGAAAGAAGCACGAGCACTACAAATTCCTTGGATAACAGTTGCCACAGGTTCAGCACGCTTGCCCCTAACACCTTTCGGATTCCAATTTCTTTCGTCCTTTGCTCCGCGACGAAACTTGCCATGCCGAAGAGCCCCAGACACGAAATAAAAATTGCCAGAATTGCAAAGTAGGAAGCTAGTTTTCCAATTCGCTCCTCTGACCTGAATTTATTTCCGAATTCCTCATCAATAAATACATAGTGGAAAGGGACGGTAGGCGTATACTTTTTCCAGATCTTTTCGATGCTACTCAGCGATTGTTTAGCGTTCTGTTGCGGGTTAAGCTTCAGGATCACGTTAAACATGTTGTTATAGTTCTCTATATGGTAAATAGTGGGGCGGACAGGATAAAATGGTGATTCCTGCATGATATCATTGACCACGCCGATGATGGTATAAGGTTGTTTGTTCCATCTCAGTATCGTACCCACCGGGTTTTTAAATCCCAGGAACCTGACCGCCGACTCATTAATGACAAATGCCAGTGAATCGGTTGCAAGATCTCTTCTGAAGTCGCGGCCCTCTTTAATTTTCCAATGCACCGTCTTGCCAAACTCGGGGGAAATGGTATTGTTCGGAAAATCAACTGCCATGTTAGGATCTTTTCCTTCCCATTCAAATCCTCCGTTTGTATTCCATACCTGCGTTAAAGGACTGTTGGAAGCTGCCATTTCTTCAATGGCATTGGAGGTCTTCAGTTCTGTCCGGATCGCATCAAAATGCTCCCGTATCTCCGGCTCCATGCCAAGTGAAATCAGGCCATTCTTTGAATAACCGATCGGCCTTGCTTTAGCATGTTGTATCTGCTGGTAAACGATAATTGTTCCAATAATAAGCATCACAGAAACAGTAAACTGTGTTACCACGAGCACTTTGCGGGGGATGGAGGCAAACTTTCCCACCCGGAACGTTCCTTTCAACACCTTTAATGGCTGGAATGAAGAAAGGTAGAGCGCGGGGTAACTTCCCGACAGCATACCGGTGATAAGGATAAATCCAATATTGAACAACCAGAAAACCGGGCTTGCCCATGGAATAGTTAGCTTTTTCCCTGAAACATCATTAAATAGCGGAATGAGCAACGCCACCAGGATCAGGCATAGAACAAACGACAGCAGGACTACCAGGTAAGATTCGGCAAAGAATTGTTTGATCAATTGCCAGCGGATTGAACCTACGGTTTTGCGGATACCGACTTCCTTAGCCCTCTTTTCACTTCTTGCAGTGGCAAGGTTCATAAAGTTGATGCAGGCAAGTACCAATACGAAGACGCCGATGATGCCAAACAGCCACACGTATTGAATGTTTCCGCCAACGTTAACGCCTTTTTTAAATTCGTTATACAAATTCCATTTGCTCATTGGATGTAGAAATACGGCCCACTCATATTTCGCTTCCTCTTTGCTTACATTATCCAATTTTGTATTCTTGATCTTTTCAGAAACTTTCGCCATATCAGCGTTGTCGGCGATTTGAACAAAGGTTTGGGAGAAATTACTGCCCCACGGATCGTCGAGTGTTTTCGCCCAGGTATTTTGAATCAGCCACAACTCCCAGGGCATGATGATCTTCAAATTGCGAAAATTGGAATTGTCAGGAATATCTTCATACACACCGGTTACTTTCACGTCAGCGTTTCTGTCCAATTTGATCACCTTATTCATCGGGTCTTCGTTACCAAACACGGCCCGCGCCGCCGATGCTGAAAGCATGATAGAGTAAGGATCTTTCAACCCGGCCCTTGTTCCCTTTAACATTTTTAAGGAAAGCATTTCCGGCGCATCGGGTTCAAAGAACAATCCATCCTGTGAGATATGCTTGTCGCCGACGCTTAGTAAATGACCGCCCGGCCAGGAAGCCTGCGTAACATATTTGAAATTGCTACCGTATTTATTACGCAACTCCGGGCCCATTAACGCAGGATTTGCAGTCTGCGCATCCTTTTCACCATTAAATGTTGCCGTCTGCATTACCTGGGCAATGCGATCATAGTTCTTATGGTATTGATTAAACGTAAGTTCATCATACACCCATAGACCGATCAACATGGCAACGGCCATACCTACCGCCAGGCCGCCGATGTTAATGGCGCTATAACCTTTGTTCTTGATAAGGTTTCTCCAGGAAAGTTTGAAATAGTTTTTAATCATGGCTGATCATTTAATCCCGTTCAGACAAAGAATGTCATCTATTTTTATTGAAAAATGTGCCAGAGAGGTAAATCCGTGTATCCCAACCGGTTGACGATCGAAAATTGGTACGAACCCGTTCGTTTTCGATACAATTATTGTTTGGAACTGATACAGGGCATATCGTCCGGAATTAGCTATACGTGGTTATGAATTATCCCGGGAGCGGGTATGCAAACCAGCGGAGAGTCTTGTTGATAAGTTTTTTCTCATAAACCAGTAAAATCATCGCTTGCCTGGTTTAAAACCAGCGAAATGATTTAACTTGAATACGTGGATTTTACATGATGTAAAATACTACATGGTGGTCAAGGAAAATTGAATTGTATGCATGTAGAGATTGATACGAACAGCAGCAGCGTTGCACCGGTTAGTGATGTAAATATCAAAGTGGGTGTTGACGTCCCGTATTTCACCACCGAAGATGGCGTGCAGATTTATTACAAAGACATTTATTGGTGCGTAGACACGATCAACGGTAGAACCTTCAGTTGTCAGGCTGTCTCGGAATATGAAACACAGGGCAAAAACACATTTTCCACCAAAGACCTGGCCGATAATTTCCTGAAAAAAATCCTTGCAGAAAAATATCATTGGACTGACCAGCTAATTGAAGACTTCGTCAATACTTACAGACGCTAGTCTTACTTTTTCACCGCCTTTAGTGTTAATTTGTTATTCCCTTGCCTAAGGTCAACAATATAAATGCCTGGAAATAATTTCTCGCCGAAGGTTATTTCGTTAAACGGAGCGGATTTTAGCTGGGATATCAGACGCCCCGCTACGTCAAAAATCTTTACTTGAACAGGCGCTTGCCCACTACCTTTTATAACCAGATTAAAATTCCGGTCGGTTGGATTTGGCAATAATTGAGCTGCCAATTCTAAATTTAATTGACCTGCATCGGAGCTTCCCGTTTCTAAATCCGCCGTTGATTTGGATTGATCATTGCAGCTGCCTTTTTCAGAATATGCAACTCCATTATCAATTGCATTTAAACTATTGTCAACCGGCATAAAAATCTTGTAGGATGCTGCTCCCATTTTTCCACTTTCATCTTTAGTGGAAAAATATAAAGTGTATACCCGGCCGTTGCCTCCGTCTTTGCGCTCCCTCCGTAGATCAACCGATTTACAATTGTTAGCTATCTTAATATCTTTCTGCGTATTTCCATCAGCACTGCCTGCAGCATCTTCTGCCTCATCACTGGTAACTTTCGTGATCACTACGTTGCTTACCGGTATTGAGGAACAATTATCGGTTACGGATATCACACATTGCGAGATATTCACGGTTTGATAATTGTGATTGGCAGGCAAGGTTAATACAAATGAATTGGCCGAAGTATTTATAACAGGAGGTTGATTATCCTGGACAGTTATTTTTTGCTGGCATTCGGATGCTTTACCTAATGCATCGGTAACCTTCCAATTAATTCGTGTCGTTCCCACAGGATAACTTTCATTCAAAGCTTTGCCATCTTCTCTTGTTCCCGTGACAGATACAATTCCACATTTTCCCATTATAATCGGACTTCCCGGATCAAGTTGGGCGCTACAATTACCATCGGTCGCAAACACTGTTTTGTTTGCAGGACAAATTATTGTAGGCTTGCATGAAACATCAACAAATCCACAATTTTGTCCCGGCCGTGCGCCATTGGAACCAACAAAATCTTTCAGTTTAGTAAAGATTTGCGTTGCAGGATCAAATGAAAAAATCACGCCTTTTTCACCAGTACCACCTTTGGCTGTCATACCATATAACTTCCCGTCGCTGGCTTGGGTAACACTACCATATCCCCAACCGCCGTCCAAACCCAAGTCAAAACTTTTCAGTATGGTAGTTGATAAGCTTTGGGTATCGTAAGAAAATAAAGTGCCGCCATTTCCCTGCCCACCTAACAACGTTAATCCATATAATTTGCTATCATTTGCCTGAAAAAAGTTGCCGTAAGGCCGGTATCCTTCGCTCCCAAATTCTAAATTTTTCAATGTTTGGAATGGAACATTTGGGTCGCTCGGATCAAAACTAAAGATGACACCCAATCCCGATCCTCCGGATTGATTCATTCCATAGAGTTTTCCATTATTGGCTTGTACGAGACCGCCAGAAGGAGATCCGCCCTCAAGGTTTCCATCAAAACTTTTGGCAATGCTAGTTGGACCAGGGCTTGCAGGATTAAATGAAAATATTAATCCTTGAAAATTATTGCCACCAAAGGGCGCCATTCCATATATTATTCCATCATTCGCTTGAATCAGGTTGCCTTCCGGATTTCCACCATTCACAAAATTAAATTCTTCGAGGACAGAATAAGTAGCAGTAACAATATCATATGAGAACATTACGCCCACACCGTTAACGCCCCCAGTGCGTGTAACCCCATAGAGTTTGCCATCTTTAGCCTGTAAAAGGCTTCCGTTAGGGTAACCTCCGTTAATACCGTCAAAATTTTTCAACACGGAATACTTTGAGTTCGTCGGGTTGAATGAAAAAATGACTCCCTGACCGCCACCACCGCCCAGGTTTGTCATCCCATAAAGTTTGCCATCGATGCCTCTGATAACGGTTCCCTGTGGTGCGTTGCCTGTCGTGTTTGCGCCAAAGGATCTCAATAATGCGAATGCAGAAGTATTTTTGTCGACTGAGTATATCACACCACCGTCAGCAACGCCTGCCAATGCACCATTGCCAATAAGTTTATTTCCGATGAGTACAAGCGGTCCGCCAGGACTACTTCCTTCAGACCTACCGTTTAAAATTTTGACGATAGAATAGTTTTCGCTCAATGTGTTGAATGAGTAGATTTGACCGGAGCCACCAGAAGAAGCCGACGGACCGTAAATAATTCCCTCCGGGCTAAGTAATAACCGGCCGGAAGGAAGCCCGCCGTCTGAATTAATATCGAAATTTTTTAAAACACTAAAACTGTTAGTAATTGTATTATAACTGAAAAGCGTTCCCCATCCGTAAGCACCGCCGAAAGAAGCGGTCCCATACAAAATTCCACTATTACTTATTATTAAACCGCCATTAGGGTTCGTACCACTGGTTGCAGATTCAAATTGCAGCAAGACGGTATAGATCGATGTTGCAGGATTGAACGAATAAAGAACTCCGCCATTTTCACTGCCGCCTAAGCTTGTCATTCCGAAAATGATACCATTGGAAGATCTTGCTATCGGGCCTACAGGATTTGCTCCGTCGCCATTAAAATCAAAAGTTTTTAATACTGTATAATTAGCCCCTGACGGACTCATTGAAAAGATAACGCCTGCATTTGCACTTCCGCCTGAACTTGTTGTGCCATACAACGTGCCGTTGCTAGCCTGCGCAAATCCCGGGTTTGGAAATAACCCTTCAGTTTCCTGATTTAATGTCTTAATTACTTTATAAGTGCTATTTGAAGTGTTAAATGAAAATATACCATTACCGGCTGTAGCTCCAAACAGGAGGCTGTTGGAATTCGAACGAGTGAGAATACCCTGTTGCGCGATACCATCTTCACCTTCCCTAAAGACTTTTAAATTCTTATACCCTGATCCTGACGGATCGATCGAAAAGATTGTCCCAAAGTTATCAACACCTCCCAAATCGGTTGTTCCATAAAGCTTTCCGTCAACCCCTAACACCAGCCCGGATGGTCGAAGTTCTGCCGGTGTATCAAAATTTTTTGCAATACTAAGGGAGGTACTCGCTGGCCGGAAATTAAAGATAGTTCCGCCACCATTACTTCCACCAGCGCTTGTAGTTCCGAACAAATTTGGTTGTGAGTTGAGTGAAGCAACGGATAAACAACAAAGGAATAGGAGTAAAGCTTTTTTCATAAATAACTTTGAATTATTTTAAAATTTGTTCCGCCGATGTTTGAGCCGGATATTGGACGCAGATCATGGAGCCGAAGTACCGCGTCTTACTTTTGTTATCAGGGGTAAGGAATAGAAGAGGGAATAATAATAATCTATAATTATTGTTTTTCCTATACCTGACAAAGGCAGTCTCAATAAAAATTTAGAATAAGAATTAACTAAGTATTTTCTCTTATTGTGGAGCAGCCGAAATGGAATTTAGGATATAAAACAGGCCATTTACCTAATCTATATGAAAAAAATAATTCCTTATTGCATTGGATGCATTTTAGCCAGCTTCTTGAGGTGCTCCTTTGATAATCAACAGAACCGTGAATATAAAATTCACTGCTACTCAAAAAAGCTAGAAGTTTTGAAGGGAACGGATTTGTACCAAAAAGTGATGGCCCAGTTCGCGGATACTTTTCAAGTTTTGAAAACAGACTATAGATATTTTGGTAACCCTGACGTCGTTGAGAATAAAATAGACGAAGCGATTTTTTTCAATCATACCAACAGCAAATGCTTATTAATTGTACTTCAAAGAAGTAATGGCGGCCTCGTATTTGGGAATGCGAGAATTATACACGGAAAATATGAAAAGGACCGGTGGTCGTTCAAAGTCGGTATGGACTATAGTTATAGCAACGACTTTCACGATAAATACTTCCAAAATACCTTTGAGCATCTGTCATTGATTGCGAGATATTCTGTGTTAAGCTTTGGGAAGACTGTAGGGTTAGGCTGCGAAATCGATGAGAATGCCTGGTTTGAGGAACAGCACAGTATTGATTAACCAACAAGTTTATTTTAAATCCTTCCGCTATTTCATCGAATGAAATGCCACCCGGTTACCTTCTGTATCTAAGAACTGAGCCATAAACCCATTTCCGCCGAGTGATGTCTTGGGAAGAATGATCTTACCGCCTGCTCCTTCTACCCTTGCAAGTGGAACAGACAAGTCCTCCCCTCCATTTAGATATACCAGCGTACCAGTTTGTGATGGCTCCTGGCCTTTCTCCTCTACCAATCCCCCACCGACCTCATTGTTTTGCATATTGGACGGAAAAATTGCATATTTCATCCCTTCAAACGGCATCATCAGTTTAACGCCGAGTACGTTTTCATAAAAAGCTTTGGCTCTTTCGAAATTTTTAGCTGGAATTTCAAACCAGTTAATTGCGTGGGCCATTCAATTTTTTGATGAATATAAAAGATTTACCGCGCATTTTTATTAGCGGAATTTTCCAGTTGCCGGTTATTGGTGCGGGTAAACTGCACCGCAAAAAGCAAGGTGGCTATCAACGTCGCGACCGCACCTAAATAGATAAGCAATAACACATAATCTTTTTTGAGGCTTAACGGCAGATAGCCCGGCCGAACCGGATCCGGCGGTGCATAGCGGTTATTCTCAGTTACAGGGGCTGTTGCTGCAGAGTTGATATACGCAACGATGTCCTTTATATTTTCCTCAGACAGGTCGGGATGGTCCGGCATGGGAACCTTGTTAAATTTATCGAATAAGGCTACCGCATATTTATCGCCGCCACTGATCACAGAACGGGAAGAATGAACAAAGTTCACGATCCATTCAAGAGGCCTGCGTTGATCGATCCCGGCAAGAGCAGGCCCTGTCAATTCCTTGTTTACATTATGACAGGCAGCGCATCGTGCCTGAAACAAATTTTTGCCCTCATCGGGCGGTGTGGCCAGGCCCGACAATGAAATAAAGAACAGAATAACGGATATGATCTTATTTTTCATGCTCCAATTTTTTTATGTCTTTGATCAACTTATTTACATCTGCATCAAGCGTGCCTTTATAATATCCCCTTACCTGTCCTTTTGGATCGATTAAGACCAGCCTATCGCTATGAATGAAGTCGTCAGCTCCGCCTTCACCATCCGTTGCAACGATCATCAAATCGTTCCTTGCAAACCGGTAGATCACTTTTTTATCGCCGGTAAGCAGGTGCCATTGCGACATATTGATATGAAAGATCGCAGCATATTTGCCGAGCCTTCTCACTGAATCCCGTTCGGGATCCACTGAGAATGACCGCAACAAAATCTTATTGTTACTTTTGAATTCTTCTTGCACACGATTGAGCTGTGACATCATTTTAGGGCATATCACCGGACAATGAGAATAAAATAAATTGGCGATTACAATCTTTCCTGCCCAATCACCAGTATTGCTTTGCCTTCCATCCTGTCTTAAAAGATTGATGGCACTGATCTGCTGCTCCACTTTTCCGTTCTTATTGGCAGCTCTCTCATAAACGGGAAACGATTTAAACCTGTTCTCAAAAATTGTTATTAAACCATATGCTGTAAAGGGTACAATAAAAACTATTGAAACAAACAATCTCGTGGACTTTAGCGTTTTCATTGTTTACTGATTGTAGTGACGGGCATTGGGTTATTATCCTCGTACGGGGGAGACTGAGGGCCGGTATTTTTTACTGTATTTAACAATGCAGGAATGTAGGCGATCAACAAGATCACCACCATCGCGATGATCCAGGGCTTGAGCTTATCAAATATCGGGATCCGCTTTTCATCATGATATGATTCACTAACCGGAAGTTCCAATTCACCTGCCTCCTGCTTCTTGCGAAGCATCGTTCCAAAAAATATGACGATGAAGGCCATCCCTGCAATGAACATGATAAACCCGCCCAACAATGCCAGGGTGGTGGTCGGCACCCAATCAGATCTGTACAGGTCGCTATCAGGATTTAAATAGGATGTCCCAAGATTTGTTCTCCTTGGCTCGCCTCTCAGACCGCCCCAACTCATTCCGAAGGAGAAGATCAACATGCCAATCATCCATAAATAAGGAATGATCGTATTCAGTTTTGGCATGAAAACCTTCTTCCCACTTAGTTTTGTGTAGATATAAAGACTCATTCCAACAATGCCGAGAAATACGGGTCCGGCAACGGTCATATGAAAATGGCCCGGCATCCACGCGGTATTATGCACAACCTTATTCAATGAATAAGATGCATTCACAATTCCCGTCACTCCACCAAATACAAAAAGGATCAGGCCGCAGATGAAATAGGCAAATAAATATTTTGTCTCATCGAAGTAAGGTAATCTTCTCATCCAACCAAACAGTCCCCTGGCTCCGCGCTGACGGCCTGCGTATTCAAGGGAAGCTGCCAGGGTAAACGCAGTGATAAAACTTGGAATGGCAACCCCATAGGTCAATAATCCCTGAAAGAATTTAATACCCCTGGTGATCGACGGATCGCTGTACTGGTGGTGCACTCCTACCGGAACTGAAAAAAGAAGGAAAAGAAATAACGCGATCCTGCCTGCCATGTCCGAATACAGTTTGCCACCTGCAATTTTTGGAAGTATCGTATAGAACATGATATAGGCAGGAAGAAGCCAGAAGTAAACAAGGGCATGCCCAAAAAACCAAAACAATGTCCGGGCCAACGCGACATTCACCGTTGTTGTCCAACCCAATGACCATGGCACCAACAATACCAAGACTTCATATGCAACGGCGAGTGTGCAGGTAAACCAGATTATGAAGTTGATGATCGTTCCAAGCACGGCAAGCGGGGTTTTCACTTCCGGGTTTATCTTTTTCCAGCGCAAATACATTCTTGTCCAGTCAAACAGCGGTACCCATGACCCCACGATCAGCAAAGCGGCTCCAATATAGAAAAACGGATGAGCTTTCAGTGGTGGATAAAAGGTATAGAGCACCGAGGCTTTACCAGCCAGCATGGCCCATGCGGCCAGTAAGGTGCCGGTAAGCATTAAGCCAAAGCTGAGCCACATGAGCTTTTTATTGGGTTCCTGCTTTAAATAAAAAGCCATTGTTACATGTCCAAATGCAACCGCAAAGAAAGTGGTGAGCACGATGGCATTGATCACTCCATGTAAGGTGAGTCCCTGATAATAGTCAAGCTTGACAAAGGCTGATTGATGCAACACGCCCGAGCGGTAAACCGTCTGCATTAAACCGTGATAAACTCCAAGCGTCAGCAAAGCAACGGGAATAGCCAACTCGAGCAAAACAACCCGTTTAAATGATTTAGATACCTGCATACGTTAGTTTTATTTACTTCTCTTCCCTGTAGTTAACGACCACCTGCGCGCGCATGTTCTGGTGTCCAACGCCACAGTATTCATGACAGACGATATCATAGACCCCCGGCTTGTCAAACCGCACGGTCGTTTTGTTAATTGCTCCGAATACAGCCATCATGTTCACATTCTTTTCGGCTATATTGAAGCCATGAACCACATCGTTTGAAGTGAGATAAATATCCACATCGGTGCCGGCGGGGATTTCAATTTTTGCGGGTTGAAACTGCCACATCCGCGCAATAGCGAATACCTGGTAAGTCTGGTCGTCAAGTTTGGTTATCTTAGGCTCTGTATAAATTTTACTGTACGGAATACATTCAGGAACATCGCTCTTATATTTATTTTTAGCATATAGTAAAGAAAAAACAAAGAGACCCATGAGGGATAAAGAAGCAATGATTATCCTTTTTTCGATTTTATCGATTTCCATATTGTAAAAACTTTAAGTTCTTTCAATCATCAAAAAATAGATAGCGTACCAGAACAGCAGTGAAAGGGCGAGCAACGCAATAAAAAAAGCGATCGCGCCCTTTGGAATGAACTTTTTCTCTTCCGGTGACTTCATAAATGCTGGTTTTGAGGACTGTTTGTAACTGAATAACTACATCAAAATAAAAGGTTGCTTCACGGATGGCTTATGACTTTTCTCCTGCCGGGACATGAGAAAAATCAGGTGGCTATATGGGAGCATTTCATGCGGCCGGTGAGGAGGGGAGTACCTTAGATGGAAAGGACAGGGAGATGGCTGTGCAGAATAAACTGCTTATTGTATATCCTATCCTTTGTGTCTTCAGATGAGCCCTGGATCCCAGGCCACAGGATAAGCAGATCGATCCGGTTTTTTTCAGTAAAGTCCACTATGCCAGTATAAGAATTCTCTACGGTAATAAAATGGTAGTTAGCCCCGATATTTTTTACCATGGCATGCAATGCCCCTGGTCGAGTTGCCTTCGACGCAATAAACCCGCTTTTTTCACCAATTTGGATCAGGTGGAGTTCAGCATGAAAGGCCTTAACGATTCCACTGACCATCCCGGAATCCAGGGGATCAATCTCTAGCCCGGAATCATACACCATCGCTATCCTGTGAATTCCCGAGAACCGGCGTTCCGGGGGTATGGTAAGCACCGGGCATCTTAAATGTTTAACTGTATGGACCGTATGGTTGCCGAAGAAGAACCGGTCCAGCGCCGACTTTTCCGGGTTGCCAATTACAACCAGGGAAGGCTTGACAACTTCAGTTGCGGATTCCAGCTCTTCGTTAAAATCCCCAATGCGTAATTCAGTATCAACGGTTACTTTGCCGGCTGTCTCGGTCTTGATAATTTCAACCTGTTCCTTCAGTTTGCTTCCGGCTTTCTCTCTGATCTCAGCTTCTTCATCTTTCATCGGTACGTCGCCAATTATGGCAGGTGCCTGCGACACATGCAATAAGTATAGTTGGGCATTCAGGCGCATTGCGAATCTGACGGCATACTCAACAGCATTTCCGGCAGCTTGAGAAAAATCAGTGGCAACAAGAATAGTATCCATCAATTCTTTTTTTTCAAAAGAAAAGATACTTTCTAATCCAGATGTAGTTGCTGATGACGATCATTTGCTAAAATGATTGAAGTCAGATAGTGAGAATATTTTTGGATCCTCGGGAAGTCATGCAACCTGCTGATATTAATCAGGTTATTCAGTCACCTGATACAATATTTTGTGCGGATAAACTGCAGAGGCGTACGCCCATACGCAACTGATTTTTTATGGATCTCTTCTTCTATCTTCTCGTTTTTTTAGCATCGCTGCTGGTCGACCTTGTTCCATTGATCGGCCCACCGGCATGGACCATCATGGTATTCTTTCAGATAAAGTTTGATCTCGATATATGGCCCGTGTTGGTCATTGGAGTAATTGGGTCGGCGCTGGGCCGATACTTCTATAGCCAGTATATTCCCTACTTTTCAAACCGATTAATAAAGCCTTCAAAAAATACAGACCTGCAATTCGTTGGTCAAAAGCTCTCGCACAAAAACTGGAAGGTTTATGGATTTGTTCTACTTTATACATTAATGCCATTACCTTCCACTCCCTTATTTACCGCGGCAGGTATTGCGAGGGTCCGTACGATCATGATCATCCCTTCTTTTATTGCCGGGAAGTTTATTAGTGATGCGGTGCCATCGATTACAATCCCGATAAAGGCTCGATCGAATCGTTCTGCAAACTCATTGAAGCCCATATTCGATTTGAAGAAGAGCAGGTATACAGTTACCTGGAAAGGCAGCTTGGAAAAAATAAACTGGACGCTATTTATACCGAATTGGTATCATGCCCAAATGATACAGAGCCATGGCAAGATGAATTTTGGAAATAACCCTGGATGTCATTTTTTTAATCAACCTGCGATGAACCTGCTTATTAACAAGATTGGATTTTGGTCTGGACTCATTGCTTTCGCTGCTACCCTCGTATACTGTGTTGCACAACTGCTCCAGCTCTACGGAATATTAACTTTTCCGTGGGATGAGAAGCTGATCTACGGAAGTTCATTATGCATTTTTCTGCCTTTTCTCCTGGAAATAATTGCGTTGCATTATGTTACCGGCGACAACAGGAAGTTCTGGACGCATATCGCGGTCGTCTTTGCTACCATATATGCGATATATGTTACTGCAAATTATGTGGTTCAACTGGCAACCGTTATTCCAACGGCACAAAAGGGCTTAATAAATGAAGTAAAGATCCTCCAGCAAACACCGCATTCGATGTTCTGGAATTTTGATGCGCTGGGCTACATCTTTATGGGGCTGGCGACACTGGCTGCTATTCCTGCGCTCGATAAATATGGATTTCAAAAATGGGTCAGGCTGTCATTCATTGCCAATGCTTCCGTTACGCCCCTGATCACCATTGTTTATTTCTCTAACGATTACTCTTATGATTTGCTGATGCTTGGACTACCATGGATCGTCACAGCACCGGCGTCGATGCTGATGCTGGCGCTTATGTTCCGGAAAAAAGGAAATACGGAAAAAGTTCGTTTCGAAAATAATGAGCCTACGGAACTGAAAACGAGGCCTTCCCGCGGGCTCTCGCGGATCCCTGATTCAAACTGGTAAGTCGGCTTTTATGCTCATCCATTGACACACTTTAATAATTATAAAATGACGCGCAATATTCTACTTGCTTTCGGAATTGTTTCTTCAATATATTATTTCGCTATCAATATTATTGTAGCAGCGCAATATCCGGGTTATGATCCCGTGTCTCAAACGGTGAGTGAATTATCTGCCATTGATTCTCCTACGAGACCTTTGTGGATGTTGCTGGCAACATTTTATTCAGTGTTTATAATTCTCTTTGCGGGTGGTGTTTGGCTTGCCGGAAACAGCAAACCACGGTTACGCACAATGGCCGTGGTATTGTTGGTATATGGGATAAGTGGGTTCTTCTGGCCACCGATGCACCAGCGTGCCGTGCTTGCTGCAGGCGGCGGCACGCTCACCGATACTATGCACATCGCATTTGCGATATTTACAGTTGTGTTGATGATGGTCATGATACTTTTAGGGAGCCGGTCTTTCGGAAGATCTTTTATGCGTTATTCCATCGCAACGATAATAATGCTTCTTGGTTTTGGGTTTTTGACCAGCTTAAGCTCTCCACATATCGCTAAAAACATGGACACGCCTTTGGTCGGCATTTGGGAGCGTATCGACATCGGAATCTTTCTGATTTGGATCATCGCATTCGCAATGATGCTTGTTCAATCAAAAAGATTGCCTTCTTCTACTTTTCCTAAATCAATTGTTCATACATAAAATCTACAACATGAACCATTCAAAATTTTGTCAGAGTTGCACATTCCCGATCGACAATATCGAAGACCGGGGAACCGAAAAAGACGGTGAAAAGAGTGATCTGTATTGTAAATACTGCTATAAAGACGGAGCTTTTACCGATCCTGATATGACGCTGGAAAAAATGAAGGAAATTGCATTGAATGAAATGAAAAAGAAAAAGACGCCTGAAAATATTATTCAGGCATCCATCTCCATGTTGCCCCAACTGAAGAGGTGGCAAATCATCCCGGCTAAATAAACCACGCCGGGTTTTGTATTTGATAATTCAGCATTTAATCAGATTCGACGTCCGATTTATAACCAGAAACCCTGGTTCGAAACAAGCAATATCTTCCCGGCACTAAAAAGAAAAGCAAAAATTATGGGTCATACCGGCCCAAATGGCAAAAAATGCGGATACATTTGATCTGTCGAAATTTAGCGTCCCCCCCTGAAGAAGCAGCCCTATTGAAAAGTTTGACATTAGGATATGGGAGTCAGACCATCGTGAGATGACATGACAGTTATATAAAATGATTGCAATGAAATATTCTAACTCAATTTTTTTGCTGGTCATTGTTCATCTCTTATTATCTACAACGGGCAAACAGCAACGCGACTTCATCCAGGCTAAAACAACTCAACCCGCCAGTGATCCTAACAGCGTTTTAAAAGACCGACATATCTCAATTTATGAAGTAAGGTTCACTTATAACGGCTATGTATCTTTCTATGGAGATTCACCGGATTGCCCCGTGGGAACAGGTGGTTACGTGACCTTAACTGGACGGCTTAAAGGGGATGAGCAGGTGGGTGACGCCGATGACGTGGATTATGAAGGAACGTTACTAATGGATATGAACATAGGAATATGCAGCGCCAAGCGAAATCCAAATGGGGAAGATGTTCTTTGTAATATTACTGTCAGCGGTAAGGGAGATGTTGTTACTTCATTGGTAATTTATTTTGACGGACGGGGTGGATATATGAAACTGACGGATACCACTTCACGAGGATTTGCCCGGAACGTAGGGGGAACATGTGATACTGAACAGACCGATGAGGAACGTAAAATGGTTCCCCTCAAAACAATCGCTTCTGTTTTCAACGGATGCGATATGCCGGCCTTTTCAAATGTAAAAACCCTGGGCGAGCTGGAACTGAATAAAAAATATGAGGATCAATGGGAAACGGGTAAAGTGGTCTTCGAGGTATTGAGAAAAGTGCAGTAGACATTACAACGGCTACCTCATTATCTGGTATCCAATTACCTGATTGTATCAAATATGAAATAGTTTGGTTCCGGTATGCAATCCTCATTTCTGGGCTTAACTGTTGACAGCGGTCGTTGACAGTACCATATACGCTGTAAATCATTCACCATAATCTATCCAGCGGAGACTAAGGGATTCGAACCCTTGATACGGTTTCCCGTATACACACTTTCCAGGCGTGCTCCTTCGACCACTCGGACAAGTCTCCAATTGAAGGGCTGCAAAAATAACCAAGAATAGGAAAATGAGGGCATTAATTCCGCGGGTCGATCCGGATGATCCGGTAACTCAACTTCGCACCCCGGTTGTTGTCGGGTACCTTTATTGTCAATGCATCACCCGGACTGATCGCCTCAAACGTGATATGTTTCGTGCTTAAGATGTCGTCATTGTATTTTTTATAGGCAAGCTCGACAATGACCGACTCCAACGTAACCTTTGATTCATTGGTTACCGTTAACTGCAGATTGCGGAAGCCACCGAAATCACGCTCTTTATAATCATTGGCTTCGACGGATACCTGGTCAGAAAGATCACTTCCGGCAATATTTCTTTTTTCGACAGGTGCGGCAGCTTCCGTATTGCCGGACCTTACATTCTTATTCCGCTCCCCGTTATTGGATTCAATAACACCGGGATCGGGCTCCGCGACCTGCGTTTCTTTCTTCTCATTCTCCGGCCTGGTCACCGGATGATCATTGACCTTCTTTTCAACAGGCACTAAAGCAATATCGTCGTTGGTAGTTGAGCTCACTGCTTCTTGTGGCAGGGTTGTATTTGTCAACACCACGTCATCCTTTGCAGGCTCGGCATTATTGATTGCCGGTGCTGTCTGCAAAGTAGTTTCAGCAACCTGGCCTTTATTGGTCCTGCCCGGTTTTATCGCAAAACCAATGAGCACGCCTGCACCAATGATCACAATAAATATTGCCGCACGCTTCATCATCGTCACCATGTATTTGCGGTTAGCACTTGCCTGCTTGCGATCCGTCAATTGCTTAACATACCGTTCCTTGATCTCATCCAGCGGAGTCGAATACTTTGTTTCCATATCTACCGGTGAATCCTCGAGCGTATAATCAGGGATCGGTACCGTAACCTTTTTTATGACAGGCTGCTGCTTTGCTTCGCTCACGGCTACTTTTTTTACCGGCACCTCTTCCCTTTTTGCAACGTTGTTTTGCACAGGCATGATCACCGATACCGCGCCATTTCTTCCCTTCGTCAATTGCCTACCCAACACGTCATTGATTGATCCGCCTGCAATTTCTTCTGATGTATCAGGATCATCCACAGAACTGCTGTTTGATCCAGTGCTCTCAACAACTTTTTTCTGGTTCCCATATTTTCTGAACAGCTCATCATTTTCTTCCTCACCGGATGATAAAGAGTTTGATGCAGGTACGCGATATTCTTCAGTTTGCTGCACTGAACTCTCTATTGCACCGTGTTCTTTCTTTAATTGATTGATATAATCATGGACGATCGCTTCGGTCGCCGCTATTTGCGGTTTTTCTTTAAAGGTTTCCTCAACATACTTCTTTACCGGTTCACTGGCGTGCCGCTTCACCGTTTCATCAACAAACTCCTTAATGGGATCAGGTGTATTTTTTTTATAGAACCGGTCAAAAGGTTGCTCTTCCACCGCGGGGGCATGTTCTTTCAACTCGACAATTTCATTTGCATAGCGCCAGGCCGCGCTCCGCCCTTCCACCCAGATCAGGTCGTATGGTTTCAAACCAAGTGCAAGCAATTGTTCCTTTGAAAGCGGGCCTGTTTCGCGATTATTCCGCAGAAGAAGATAGGTTGCCATAGTGCTGGAATTGTGACAACAAATCAACGAAAATTACGTACCCGATTGTGTAAAGGCCTTGTTATAATATTCATTAAATCATCGCCATCAGGAAGCTTGAAGGAGCTTGCCGCTAAATAGTTTCAGTGCATTCTTGGTGGTTGTTTCGTCAACTTCATCCTTCGAAAGACCCTTAATTGCAGCCAGCTTGTCCGCTACCAGTTGAATATAGGCCGGTTCGTTTCGTTTACCGCGATAGGGTACCGGCGCCAGGTAAGGCGCATCTGTTTCTAAAATTACCTGGTTCAAATCCAGCGAGGCCATCACCTTATCCAATCCTGAATTCTTAAACGTCAAAACACCTCCAATACCCAAATAGAACCCCAGATCAATGATCTTTTTTGCCTGCAACACATCACCCGAAAAACAATGGAAAACGCCCTTCAAATTTCCTTTTTGACGCCCGGCGATCACTTCAATACATGCATCGATCGAATTCCTGGAATGGATGACCACCGGAATATCGTACTCCAGCGCCCAGTCAATCTGCCGGTTGAAGGCCACAAATTGCGCTTCCTTAAAACTCAGGTCCCAATAAAAATCCAGCCCTGTTTCCCCAATCGCCAGGAAATCCCGAGATGATAAGTGGCCAACAGCAATTTTGAGTTCAGCTTCGAGATCCTCCCTTACCGAGCAGGGATGCAAACCCATCATCGCATAACAGCTCCCGCCAAATTCCGATTCGAGACGCAGCATCGCTTCATGTGTCCGTGAATCAACAGCCGGCATAAAGATTTTATCAACCCCGCCGGCCAATGCCCGCTGTACACTTGCCTCCCTGTCCCCGTCAAATTCTTCCAGGTAAAGGTGGGCATGTGTATCGATCAAGGCCATTCTGCGCTAATTTTATGGGGCAAATGTCCAAAAACTTTAAGAATGCGTTAAACTTCAAAGGTCCAAATCTATCTTATTAACAATAAACCAAATAACTACAATAAATTGTCAGTCATGAAATTAAGGTTCAACCAGCTCCGGCTGGGCGCCTTCCTGATCCTCGCAGGCATCCTGTTTACTACCTCCTGCTCTAAAGAAAATAGCGGTACGGGTTCGGTGAATGAAGAAGAACAACGGGTTTCCCTTACTTCCAGTGAAGCCGATGGGGAATGCGAATTGATCTTCAACAATATTTTTGATGATGCCATGGGCGCCAGTGACGAAGTGGGGATGGCAGGAACCGGCGTATTTGGACGCCCGGCCCCCGGAAGCGGCGATGTGGAGAGGCCCAACGGCTGTTTTGTCGTCACCGTCACCCATTTGAATACCAGTACAGCATTTCCGGTAAGAGTGGTGATCGATTTTGGAAACGCCGGCTGTGTTGGTTCCGACGGGCATACCCGCAGCGGCAAGATCATTACTGAATATTCGGGCCGCCTAATTTCCCCTGGAGCTGTTGCTACGACTACGTTTGAAGGTTTTTATGTTGATAGCATACAGGTGGAAGGCACGCACAAAATCACCAACACCGGGACCGCCGACCAACGGCAATTTACCGTGGAAGTGATCGATGCACGGCTCAGCCGGCCCAATGGAAACTATACAAAATGGAACAGTGAAAAAACTATTACACAGGTTGAAGGTATCGCAACACCCAATCTTCCGCTCGACGATATCCTCCGGGTTGAAGGCAGCGCCAATGGCCAGGCTCTAAGAGGTAACTTATTGGTTGCGTGGGAGGGAGAGACGGTTGAGCCCCTCATCAAGCGCTTTAATTGCAGGTGGTTTGTACGCGGACAGGTTCGTCAGGACAGGGCCAATTCCTCCAATGGCTCATGGTCGGCTCTCCTCGATTTTGGAAATGGGCTGTGCGACGACCAGGCGGTTGTCACGATAAATGGTGTAACTCATAATATTACTTTGCATTAATTAAAAAATTATTATACCTTTAAACCAGTTTTCATAGGGTACGGATTAAAAACGGGCCAGGGTTTCTACCCAGGCCCTAACTTTTTTAATAGGTTTTTCCCCCTGTAATCCACGGTATCCGGTGTCAGATTGTCGTTTTTTCCTCACTTTTTTCCAGTGATTTTACGTTTAACGCTTCAAACCGAAATCCTTCTTTGCTAAAGTGTTTAAGCACAAGCGGTAAAGCATATTCCAATTTGGAAAAGGATTTTTCGCTGTCATGAAAAACTACGATGGACCCTGCCCCGGCATTAAGGATCACATTGTGTAAGCAATCTTCTTTCGGAAGTTCATCATCAAAGTCGCCGCTTAACACCGTCCACATGATGATCTTCGGATCTTCCTTGTGAAGTGCCTTGGAAATATGTTTTGCCTGAAATGATTTGATCCTCCCGTACGGTGGACGGAATAACGGCGAGTCAATCAACTTTGCCGCATCGCTTACACCTTTCAAATAAACATCGGTTTTTGTTTCCCATCCATTCAAATGATCAAATGTGTGATTACCTACCTGGTGTCCCTCCTCAAGGATCCGCTTATAAATACCGGGATGATCGGAAACATTTCTTCCTATACAGAAGAATGTAGCTTTGGCACCGTACTTTCTCAATTCATCCAAAACATATTCCGTAACCGTTGGATTAGGGCCGTCATCAAAAGTGAGATAGATGACTTTTTCTTTGGTTGGCACTTCCCATATATAGGATCCATAAAATTTTTTTAACCACCATGGCGTCCTTATAAAATAAGACTTGCCCATGCCAATCACCTTTAGGATGAAAGGATTTTTGGTGAGATCACTTTGTTTACTATTCACCTGAGATCGTTTGATCAAAATTAAACGAATCATTTTTATGTGGCCCGCCGGAATAGCCGCGCAGGAATGAACAGCCCCCGTTTAAGCCCGGATTAATTCTGCAAGAACTGTCCTCAAACGGACAGCAGGTCTTTTCACCAATCCATCCGCTCCTTCTCACCCTTTATCTTTGTGACCATGAATAAAAAAGTGAGAGTACGGTTTGCACCCAGCCCAACGGGCGGACTACATCTTGGAGGTATGAGAACCGTCCTCTACAATTACCTGTTTGCAAAACAAAACGACGGCGATTTTGTATTGCGTATCGAAGACACCGATCAGTCTCGTTATGTCGCGGGCGCTGAAGAATATATTTTTGATTGCCTGCAGTGGGCAGGACTTGTTCCGGATGAAAGTCCTGTTCACGGTGGACCTTATGGGCCTTACCGCCAAAGCGAACGCAAAAAGATCTACCGGCAATACGCCACCGAACTTATCGAAAAAGGTTTTGCATACTACGCCTTCGATACCCCTGCCGAGCTGGAAAAAATGCGGAATGAATTCAAAACAGAACAAAACCCTTCACCGCAATATGATCATCGCATCCGTTCCCGGATGCGCAATTCATTAAGTCTTCCTCCCGCTGAGGTTGAAAAGTTATTAGCGGATAACACCCCTTATGTTGTCAGGATCAAAATGCCTGAGCAACAGATCGTTTCCTTTGTCGACATGGTGCATGCGGAAGTAAACTTCGATACATCCCTGGTGGATGATAAGGTCCTTCTAAAAGCAGATGGCATGCCCACCTATCATCTTGCCGTGGTGGTAGATGATCATTTAATGAAGATCACCCACGCCTTTCGCGGCGAAGAATGGCTGCCCAGTGCACCGGTTCATGTCCTGCTGTGGAAATATCTTTTCGGCCTGGAAAACATGCCACAATGGGCGCACCTTCCATTGATCCTTGGCCCCAATGGAAAACTTAGCAAACGCGATGGGGCGAAATATGGCTTCCCGGTATTTGCAAAAAACTGGAAAGATCCGAACGGTGAACTCACGGAAGGTTTTATGGAAAAAGGATTTCTCCCCGAAGCGTTTATCAATTTGCTTGCACTCTTGGGATGGAATGACGGCACTGAAAAAGAATTGTTCTCAAAAGAAGAACTTATCCGGCAATTCTCAATTCAGCGGGTGCATAGCAGCGGCGCTAAATTCGATTATGAAAAGGCAAAATGGTTCAACCACGAATGGATCAAGCGCACAAATGCATCTGAGCTGCGCGCATATGTAAAAAAAGTTTTTGCAGACAGGCAGTTGGATATCTCAAACGATGAGCAATTGGATAAGGTGATCGATCTTGTCAAGGAACGCTGTGCATTGTTGCCTGACTTCTATGAGCAATCGTCGTTCTTTTTTAAAAGACCGGCTACCATTGACACGTCATCCATCAGCAATAAATGGAATGAAGAAAAAACGAAATTCTTTTCCAGGTTCAGCCATTGGCTGGGAACGGCTGATCCATGGGAAGCCGACGCCTTGGAAACGGCATTTAAAAAACAGGCCAACGAGCAAAAGATCAAACCTGGCGACCTGCTACTTCCATTCAGGGTGATGTTGGTTGGCGGAAAATTCGGGCCGCCGGTCTTTCAAATTGCGGTGCTCCTGGGTCGCGAGGAAACGATAGAAAGAATACAGGCCGGTGTGGCAATTTTATAATCAAATTGATCAGATGAAGGCGACCAAACCTGACTGGCCGATCATTATCCTGATGGCCATCATCAAATTCATGCTACCGTTTGTTTTGCAGGATCCCGTTTGGGAACTTCAACGGGATGAGTTTCTCTATTATCAGCAAGGCTTGCACCCCGCCCTTGGTTATATGGAAAACCCTCCCCTCCTTTCCTGGCTTGGTACGGTTTCATCATGGTTGGGTGGCACAGCCTTCTGGATCAAATGTTGGCCTGCCCTGACCGGATCGCTCACGCTCATCATTACCTGTCTCATCACTGGCGAATTCGGAGGAAAGCGTTTCGCTCAATTTCTTTCTGCCTTGGGGATCATCGTCACAGGGTATATGCGTGTGCACTCACTATTTCAACCCAATATCGTAGACATATTTTTTTGGACCCTGGCCATTTATTTCCTAGTGAGGTATGTTAATTCCAATGATGAAAAAAACATCTACTTCTTCACGATCAGCCTGGCACTTGGATTCTTGAGTAAATATTCGGTATTATTCATAGTAGCGAGTATCCTCCTCTCGCTGTTGTTGACGTATCACCGTAAGATATTTACCCGGATAAATTTTTACCTCGCAGGAGGGCTGGCGGTCCTGATCATCCTTCCGAATATTTTATGGCAGTACAATCACCGCTGGCCCTTGATCCATCACATGCGCGAATTGCAGGAAACACAGTTACAATATTTAAGTGCTGCCGATTTTATTAAAGACCAGCTCCTGATGTTGTTCCCTGTGCTCCTCGTCTGGACGGCCGGGGTCATTTGGTTATTCAGGCGCAATCAATGGCGGTTTTTATCTTTCACCTTCATACTCGTACTCTTATTCCTTATTGCCGGCAGCGGGAAAAGTTATTATTCATTAGGAATTTATCCAATGCTACTTGCCGCCGGCGCTGTATACTGGGAAAAAATAAAGTGGCGCTGGGCCATTCCTATACTTGCCGTGATCCTGATAATTCCTTTAATTCCTTTGCTATTGCCCATTTGGAAACCTGAACGTCTTGCTAAGTTCTACCGGCAGGCGGGAATTGATAAGATTGGGTTCCTGAAATGGGAGGATCAACAAAATCATCCATTACCACAGGATTTTGCAGACATGCTGGGATGGCGCGAACTCGCAGAAAAATCTGAGAACTTTTACCGCTCCCTACCCGATTCAGTAAAACAACATACAGTTGTCTATTGCCGCAATTATGGTCAGGCTGGCGCGCTGAAATTTTATGGTAAGGCAAATGACTTTACTGAATGCGTGTTCAGCGATAATGGGTCATTTCTCCTATGGGTACCGGAGGAAATCAGTTTTAAACACCTATTATTAATTGGTGAGCGAATGCCCGATAGGGATGACGAAGTATTCCAGCATTTTCAGTCGGCAAGGATCGTTGATTCGGTAACAAATCAATATTCAAGGCAACTTGGAGACAAGGTAATTTTCTTTGAGAATGCCGATTCCCTTGCAAGCCGGCTGGCACGCGATGGATTGAATGCGATGAAACAGGAGTTCCGCCGTTGATTATATGTTCGGATCTAATACGTCTTATCCGATTGGATCAGAAGAAGCGGAGTTCCGCCGTTGATTTTGCTATTTTTGAAACGAAAAACTGATCAGATGAACAGACCCATCCGCATATTGGTCGCCAAAGTTGGATTGGATGGCCACGACCGTGGAGCGCGGGTGATCGCGACTGCACTCAGGGATGCCGGGATGGAAGTGATCTACACCGGCCTGCGGCAAACGCCCGAGATGGTGGTGCAAACCGCCTTGCAGGAAGACGTAGACGCCATCGGCATCAGCATTCTTTCCGGAGCCCATATGACCGTTTTTCCAAAGATCATTGCCCTCCTCAAAGAGAAAGAAATGAACGATGTTTTACTTACAGGTGGAGGCATTATTCCAGAGGAAGACATGAAAGCGTTGAATAAAATGGGCGTTGGAAAATTATTTGCACCCGGCACTCCTACTATTGAAATTGCCACCTATATTGCAGACTGGGTTAAGACACACAGGGATTTTTAGCTCCTCCCATACGATTGCCTTCATTTAACGATTCTCTATTCTTTCGTAAATTCATTGCGTATGGATGAGCATTCTTTATTATCGGGTTATCACGAGCAGCCAAGGGTTTGGGATGAGATGTTCGAGGCGTCCGGTATCCGCTCCTCCTACAAAAACTTCGTCACCGCGATCCAGAATTTATCGGCGGAAGAGATGACGCACAAAGATGAACTGGCAAAGAAATTATTCATGAGCCAGGGCATTACATTTACCGTCTACAATAGCGGTGAGGGCATTGAAAAGATCTTCCCTTTTGATATTGTTCCTCGAATCATTGAAGCAGCCGAATGGGCACATATCGAACGCGGCATCAAGCAGCGCCTGAAAGCGCTGAACACTTTCCTGAAAGATATCTATCACCAGCAATTCATTATAAAGGACGGGATCATCCCCGCCAAGCTGATCTACTCCTGCCCCAATTTTTTACGGGAGATGGTGAACGTGAATGTGCCTTATGATATTTATCCGCATATATCCGGCATCGACCTTATCCGCGATCATGAAGGCGCATACTATGTGCTGGAAGATAACTTGAGAACACCTTCGGGCGTCTCCTATATGCTCGAAAACCGGAGCATCACTTACAGGATCTTTCCCGACCTTCTTCCAAAGAACAACGTAAGATCTGTCAAGAATTATCCCGACCTGCTCTTAAGCAACCTCTGCGCCATTGCCAACCGGCAAAAAAGCGACCCTACGGTGGTATTGCTTACCCCCGGTATTTATAATTCTGCCTATTTCGAACATACGACCCTCGCACGCCTGATGGGCATTGAATTGGTAGAGGGGAGCGACCTCGTAGTTGATAACCATCATGTATTCATGAAGACAACAAAAGGATTGAAACTGGTGGATGTCATCTATCGCCGCGTGGACGATGAATTTATTGATCCGCTTGTCTTTCGTCCTGATAGTATGCTCGGCGTGCCGGGTATCTATGGAGCATATCGAAAAGGCAATGTTGCGATCGTGAATGCCATGGGAAATGGAGTGGCCGACGACAAAGCCGTTTATACGTATGTTCCACAGATGATCAGCTACTACCTGAACGAGGAACCCATTTTGAAAAATGTGCCCACGTATTCCTTATCAGATCCCGATATAAGAAAAATGGTTTTTGAAAAAATGGACCAGATGGTCATTAAACGTACCAATGAATCGGGAGGTTACGGAATGCTGATCGGTAATACGGCAAGCACAAAGCAATTAGCAGATTTCAGGGAAGCGATCGAAGATGACCCGCGGACATTTATCGCACAGCCCATTATCAGTCTTTCATCATCGCCATGTTATATTAATGGTGTGTTGCAACCGCGACGGGTTGACCTGAGACCTTATGCGCTGTATGGACCCGATGGGATCGATATCGTTCCCGGCGGCCTGACCCGCGTTGCTCTAAAGGAAGGTTCCCTGGTGGTCAACTCATCGCAGGGAGGAGGAAGTAAAGACACCTGGGTGGTGGATTAGCCAACGCCGTGTGCGCTTAAGCATCGAAGGCCAGGAAGATTTTAAACGGAAACTAAGAACTCAATTATGCTTTCACGCGTCGCAGATTCAGTATTCTGGCTCGCCCGTTATATGGAACGGACGAACGGGACACTGCGCCTGCTGCGCACAAACTATATTTCTTCCCAGGATGAAGTGAAGTCATTCAGCTGGCAACCCGTATTGAGAAGTTACAGCGATGTGCCTCCGGAAGAATTGAAATTGGTTGGCAACGATTCTCCGAAGGTATTGGAACACCTGATGCTTGACCGCCTGAATGGCGCATCGATCCTCAACAATATCACGCGTGCCCGTGAAAATGCGCGCGCAGTGCAGGACCACATCACCAAGGAGGTTTGGCAATGCCTCAACGATTACTATCACCTTATCCGTGATCCGCAGATCCACTTTCAAATCAAATCCGGCGATCCGGTTTCTGCGCTCGACGTGCTCATCCACCATGGTATGTTATACCATGGGACCGTAGATATTACCATGGCAAGAGGTGAAGGTTTCAATTTTTTGAACATCGGTAAATTCCTGGAACGGGCAATTCTTTCTGCAGATATGCTCAATATCAAACTGACTGAAATGAATTATGATCTTCAGCAGCCCGTTGAAGTGCCTGCCCTCCGTTACCTGCTCTATTCACTTTCCGGATACGAACTGTATCTGAAAACACACCGCAATAATTTTCAGGTCGACCAGGTGCTTCAGCAAATTCTGTACAACACCAATTTCCCACATGCCGTACTCTATTGCCTGCAACAACTATCCCGGTATTTCGAACGGTTGAAGACTGAAAGTTTGCCGGAAAGTTATAACCATCTTGAATTCCTGATCGGAAGAACGATGAACAATGTGAAGTACAGTACGGTGCAGACAATGAATAGTGAAACCCTGCGCAATTTTCTAAAACAAACCCGTGGTGAACTGCTGGGGATTGCCGCGGCCTTTAACCAGTATTATTTTGGTAATTCCTGATCAATCATAATTTAACGCATGCAGCATTACCGGATCAAACATATTACACGCTACACCTACACCACACCCGTCATCGACAGTGCCAACCAGGTGATCCTCTTCCCTATCGACGACGACCAGCAGGAAGTTAAGAGCCATGATCTCACCATCTCACACAAACCCGATGTCGAAATCTTCAAAGATTACTTTGGTAACCAGGTAGGCATTTTTTCCGTGATCAAGCCCCATCAGGAATTAACCATCCAGTCAGCAATAGAAGTGATCACGCACGAAGTGCCAATACCAGCTGATGATCAACCTCCGGAAGCCCAGTGGGAAAATCTGCGCCTGATCCAAGACCAAAATCCTTTCATGGATTTTCTTACGCAAAAAAATTTCGAGGCCTTTGACGAACTGTCGGCTATCGTCAAATCACTCGCGGTTGAACCGGTCACTCCATTCGCGTTTGCAAAAGCAGTGCTTATTTTTATTTATGATCGCTTTGAATACAAACAGGGCATTACAAATGTTGAAACCAATGTGGATGAGATTTGGAACCTCAAGGCCGGGGTTTGCCAGGACTTTGCCCACCTGATGTTGGTAATGTTGAGAATGATCGGCATTCCTGCTCGTTACGTAAGCGGATATATCTGTCCAAAAAATCACGACCTGCGAGGCGAAGGGGCGACGCATGCATGGGTAGAAGCATACATTCCATTTTATGGTTGGATCGGGCTCGATCCGACAAATAAGTGTATCGTCAACAACCGCCATGTCCGCCTCGCGATCGGCAGGAACTTTTCCGATTGCACTCCGGTAAAAGGAACGTATAAAGGATCCTCGGAACATAAACTCGAAGTGTCAGTGACAATTGAGAATGGTATACCCAAAAAAGATTCGGATCCGCCTCCACCAAGTTTCACTTACCAGGTAACGAATCCGGCGACACAGGATAATTCTTACCGGCGGTACATGGAGATGCAGCAACAACAGTAATTTCCATACTGACGTCGATATATTCCGTTGCCATGGCCGGTGCAAAGCATGTTTTCGCTACGCCCGTATCTCCTTCATTTCCTACTTTTGAAAAAATACCGGATATGTATCAAACACTGGAAACGAGCCTAACGAATTCAATACTCACCATCACGATCAACCGCCCCGATAAACTCAACGCATTAAATAAACAGGTATTTAAAGACCTGAATACCGTATTGGATGAGATAGAAAAGAACTCCGGAATAAGATCGGCCATTGTTACTGGCGCCGGTACCAAAGCTTTTGTTGCAGGCGCTGATATTTCCGAATTCGCCGGCCTCACCAGAGAAGACGCAGTTGCTTTAGCAAAACGCGGACAGGAAACATTTTTCCGGATCGAAAACTCGACAAAGCCCATAGTAGCCGCAGTGAACGGCTTTGCATTAGGGGGCGGTTGCGAACTGGCGATGAGTTGCCATTTTCGCGTCGCATCGGAAAATGCAAAATTTGGCCAGCCCGAAGTGAATCTGGGATTAATGCCCGGGTATGGAGGTAGCCAACGCCTCACCCAATTGATTGGTAAAGGCCGTGCTATTGAACTGATGATCACTGCAAAAATGATAGACGCAGCAACTGCGCTTCAATATGGACTGGTAAATGAAGTTGTCGCTCAAAATGAATTATTAAATAAAACGATTGCCTTACTTGAATTGATCAACACAAAAGCACCGCTTGCGGTTGGCGGCTGCATTAGGGCAGCCAATGCGGTATTCGATGAAACGACGGATGGCTATGCACTCGAAGTTGAAGACTTTGGCAATTGTTTCGTAAGCGAGGATGCAAAGGAAGGCGCAACAGCGTTCCTTGAAAAAAGAAAGGCAAACTTTACGGGGAAATAACCAAACTTTCGTCAATAAGATAAGCGGCCACCCCGCTGATATTGTCCGTGCCACGGGCATCATCCAGGAAAACCCTGAACGATGTGACGGTCAGCGCAGGAAAAGTAAGTATCCTTTTTCTGCCGACCGTTGTGCCCTGGATCTCCCTAACCATCGTTGTATTATCATATAGCTGGATCCTGAATTTCTTTACGGTTTGTCCGAGATGGATCGCTTCCCGAAGCACTATGCAATTTATTTTTTCGGGCCGCCCCAGTTGAACGATAAAATTTTGGAGATTGATGCCATAAGCCGATGACGTGGAATCAAAACTTCTGAAGTTTAATTCATTTGATGAAAGGTCTTTCTTGCTGAACTCATAATAAGTACTCGCCTGCTTCAACAGGTTTCCGGAAAAACTTTCTTCCCGCAAGCGCTTGAACTCCATTAACGTACCCACATCCACCTCGCTGATCAATCCTCGCCTGTCGGGAGGTACATTTAGCAATAAGTTCGCTCCCCTTCCCACCGATTTCAGGTAAAGGTCAAAGAGTTGTTTGGGAGTCTTGACCTTAGTGTCTTCATTCGAATGATGAAACCAACCCGGCCGGATACTGACATCACACTCCGCAGGTATCCACCTTTTCCCATGGACGTTCCCCTGGTTTAGCGTATCCGTAGGGGGCGCTCCAAGGCCTCTCCTGAAGCCCGCAGTATCTAAAAAATTCCAATTGGTTTCCCCGGCAATTCCATTTTCGTTTCCAACCCACCGCGCATCAGGGCCGATGTCGCTAAAGATGATCGTCTTCGGTGAAAGCTGTCGGACCGTATTTTCAAATCTCCTCCAATCATAAACCTGCTTTTTACCATTAGGGCCCTCGCCATTCGCTCCATCCCACCACAATTCCCAGATAGGTCCATAATTTTGAAAGATCTCCTTCATTATGTTCACAAATACATCATTATACCGAGCTGTTCCATAATCGGGATGATTCCGGTCCCAGGGCGATAAATAAACGCCAAACTTCAACCCTGTTTTTCGGCAGGCCTCGGACAGTTCCTTTAATACATCACCTTTCCCACCTTTCCACTTACTTTCCCTTACCGTGTGCTTTGAATACTTGCTTGGCCACAGGCAAAAACCGTCGTGATGCTTCGCGGTAATTATAATCCCTTTAGCTCCCGCAGCCTTCGCGACATTGCACCATTGCAGGCAATCGAGTTCGGATGGATTGAACAAATCTTCGGCCTCTGTGCCTTCACCCCACTCCTTATCGGTAAAAGTGTTCGGCCCAAAATGCGCAAAAAGATAGAACTCCATATCCTGCCAGGCCAGTTGCTGGCGGTTTGG